>Ga0182027_10003807_pt1 | contig 23695 bp, 19 predicted proteins | sample 712E1DmetaG_FD_121300 | JGI IMG/M metagenome (GOLD analysis project Ga0182027, IMG submission 121300) | Permafrost microbial communities from Stordalen Mire, Sweden - 712E1D metaG (Illumina Assembly) | ecosystem: Environmental > Terrestrial > Soil > Wetlands > Permafrost | place: Sweden... | reverse complement strand
GTCCCGGAGCTCTTCGGAGAATCAATCGACGGCGCGGCGAGACTGTTCGGGCTGCAGCGCCAGGAGATCGCGTTTGTGCGGCAGGAGTATGGTGCGAGTTTCACGCTGACGCGGCCGATCCCGTGGCTGCGCGCGGCGGGGACGGCCGGTTACACGTTTCAGGTAATGCGCAACAAGGATAACGAACTCGCGACCCAGGCGACCGACAAAACGCAGCTGAACGTCGCGAGTGTCGATTTCGGTCTCACCGGCGATCACCGCGACAATCCGTTGCGCCCGCGCAACGGCTACCGCTGGTTCACCCAGGTCGAACTGGCCGCCCGCAGTCTGGGCGGGGCGGCGGAATACCAGCGGCTCGAACTGGGCGTGGCCTATCACACACCGTGGGGCGCCGGCCGCTGGATCCATGTCAATCTGACGCACGGCGTGATCACGACGCTCGGCACCACCGATGCGACGCTGCCGGTGAACAAACGATTTTTCCCCGGCGGCGACAACAGCATCCGCGGCTACCGGGATGGCGAGGCCGCACCGCGCGGAGCCGACGGGCTGTTTGTCGGCGCGAAGAGTTACGTGCTGCTCAATGTCGAGCTCGAGCAGGCGCTGACGCCGCACTGGTCGGCGGTGGCGTTTGTGGACGCGCTCGGCAGCGCGGCGCAGTTGAGAAACTACCCGTTCGACGAACGGCTCTACACCGCCGGCCTGGGTGTGAGCTATCAGACGTTGATTGGCCCGATCCGCCTGGAATACGGCCACAACCTGAATCCGCGGACCGGCGATCCGCATGGGACGTGGCAGATCTCCATTGGCAATCCGTTCTAGCAATCCGTCCGTTTAGCCTGTCGACCTTCGTCCGTGCCGCCGGGGTCCGCGAGGCCGGGAAGTGGAAAGTGCCGTCGAAGAGACTGCCCAAGGACTTCGCCAGAGCCTTCCGGGATCTCCACGAGCTAATCGTGTCCAGCACCAACTCTCTCCGCCCCCGCAAGAGCGAGCGGGTTGCGCTTAGGCGCGAGCGGTCGAGTTGCTCATCAGCTGGGCGCGTCCGTCATGGCGCGGCATTGACAGCGAATAGAAATTATCAAATCCTTGACGCGCCGGTCTCCTCACGGCATTCGGCCAATGATTTCAACCGTCCGTTGCCATGCCAGTACCAAAACCTAACGCAATCGATTACGTCTCGTTTGAAGATGGACGGTTGAGTGGCGGATTTTACACGGCCGACAAGATCTCCAGTGTCGCCTCAGGTGCAGCGATTATTATCTTCTACACTGAGCATCTCGAGGGGCTCCGCGAGCGAGCGATCGCGCTTGGGGCGACCATCACCCGGGATATCTTCAGCTTTCCGGGCGGTCGCCGTTTCCATTTCGCCGAGCCTGGGGGAAGCGAATTCTCCATTTGGTCCGACAAGTGAAGGCTTCAAACGAGAATGGACTCAATTCTCCTCAAGTCATACCAAGCCCCCCGGGTGCCGGTCAGCTATCAGATCTGGCTGCAGCTGGTCACCAAGTTGGAAAAGGACGCCGGCATGGACGAGATTGCGGAACTGGTCAATCACGACCCCGGTCTGGTCATCAAGGTGCTGTCCGTGGCCAACAGCGCCTTCATCGGGGCGGGTAGCGGCAACGAGGTGTCCTCTGTGGAATCAGCGCTGATGAGGCTTGGTTCCAATGAGATCGTGCGCATTGTTGGCATGCTGGCGTTTCAAGATACCACCACCGAGGGCTTGCCGCTCTATTGTCTCACTCAGGCGGAGCACATCAGGCATTCGGTCGCAACGGCCATGCTAATGGCCCATTTCGCCAGCCATACATCCCTCACCGAAGGCGAGGCCTACACGCTGGGCATGATCTGCGGCATGGGTCGATGGTTCCTGCAAAAAACCATCCGTAGCCAGAACATCCCCCTGCGCCCGTATTCCGGTCCGCTGCTTGAATCCTTCAACTGGGAGGAAGACGTCCTCCACATCAACCATGCTGAGTTCGCCAGCAATACGATGCGGGCGTTCAAATTGCCCAGAAACCTGCTCGATCCGCTAACCTATTATGTCCGGCCGATGAACTCGCCCAATCCAACATCCTCCGGGATGCTGCTGCATTGCTCGGAGCAGGCCACCCGGGAGCAACTGCCGTCTAGGGCATCCACCAACAACCTGGTGGCAGCCGACTGGTTCCTACGGTATGACACGAGGGAGCAGTACGCCGAGTTCCAACAGAAGTCGGCAATGGTGCTGGTGTCCCTGGGAGTCTGACCGCACTTTCGACGGGATATCCTCCGGCACTGATGCCCACGGAATTTCGCCTACCTGGCGAGATAGGCCGAGATTCACTTCGGCTTTTACCCGGCGAAAGTTTTCAGTCGGCGGTCTTTGATGTTCTCTGCGTGCCACGAGCCGATTCTCTGCGGGGTTCACTCGGCAGCCTCGTTTTGTCGCGCATGCGTGCGCGACCTTCTTTCGGAAAAGTGCGGTACGGCGATAACGACAATGAAGGTTAAGTTCGGGAAGATCGGGAAAAAGGATGCGTGGATGGCCCAGGAATTGCTTGGTCGATTTATTGGAGAGTTCTTGACCCGTTTTCCCTACCGAGGAAGCTGGGCGGCTGATGGGCCGAGGTTAGTCCACGATATTTGAATGCGCGATCATCGATGATGGGATTTGTTCCACCTGATTCCCAAGTTGGCACAGGAGCACCGGGCTCGGGAAGCCTCCCTGCTGCTTCTGAGCGGGCGGCGCCTCCGTCGACCACAGGGGAACTGATCCTATTGGTCGAAGATGAGGCGGCCATCCGGCTGACGACGCGGAAGATTCTGGTCCGGCGGGGATTTCGGGTAGTGGAGGCAGCCGACGGGCAAGAAGCACTTGTTCGCTATAGGGAGTATGGGACGGCAATCGGAGCGGTCATTACCGATTTGATCATGCCAGTGATGGATGGCCCCACGTTTATTCGCGAACTGCGCAAAATCAGCCTTACGGTACCGGTCGTCATCATGAGCGGCCGTTTTGAGCGAGTCCGATTTTCGCCGGAAGAAATAGCGGATGTGCAGGGATTCCTGGTCAAACCGTTCACGCTCGAAGAGTTTTATGGGTGTTTGGACCGGGTTTTGCACCCGGGTTCTTGACGCCTGCAAGCGAACCTTTTGGCAGTGCCCCAGACCCGCGAAAGGCAGTGACCGCGCTTGGAGGCAGATAGTGCAGAACGGTGTTGAGAAGTTCACCAAAGGACACTGTCCCTCGATAGGAAGAAGGAACACAGCACCCGGCATCCAGCGCATATCCCGTGCGCTTCCAAGCGCCGCAGGATTATTTGGAGGGGTGGTGGGACATCAGCATAGTACGGGCGTCGATGATCATCGTCGCGCTCGGTGTCGTCGGGTTGGCGACCCTGAACAGACGTTTCGTTTATTTTGTTTGCTTCGCTTGTTTCGTTGGCTTTAGTGTCGATAACAGCAAGGAACACCTATGAAACTCGCCGATGCTCCGTCTCGTCCTTCAGTAATTCCAACTGAGGAAGACCGTCAGATCGCTCGTGAAGCGAGCCGTTTGTTCGCTCCGCACCTCAATGCCAGTCAGGGTTTGAGTGTGCGGATTGGTGATGGGCCTGGCCGTTCCGAAATTGCGGTGTTGCCTGCGGCTGCCGTTCGATTCCTGGTGGAGTTGCTCTCTGAGATGGCGAAGGGGAACAGCGTTACGATGATCCCCATCCATGCGGAATTGACAACGCAGGAGGCCGCGAACCTTTTGAATGTGTCGCGCCCGTTCGTTGTCGGTTTGATTGAGGAGAAGAGACTCCCGGCCCGGAAGGTCGGTACCCATCGCCGAATTCTTTTCTCGGATCTGATGGCGTTCAAGCAGCAGATCGATCGTGACCGGGTGACGGCGCTGGATGAACTTGCGCGACAGGCGCAGGAATTGAACATGGGGTATTGAGTCTGCGGTTGGATTATTTTACCCCATGGCCGGTTATACCGCCCTTTACGACGCCTGCGTGCTTTATCCCGCTCCGCTCCGAGATTTGCTCCTGCAGTTGGCGATAACCGATCTCTTTCGGGCCAAGTGGAGCGCCGCTATTCATGATGAGTGGATACGCTCTTTACTTAAAGTTAGAACAGATTTGAAGCCCGAGCAACTTCAGAGGACTCGGGATTTGATGGATGCTAACGTTCGCGATGCCTTGATCGTAGATTACGCAGCGCTGATTCCAGCGATCCAGCTACCCGACCCAAATGACTGCCATGTAGTGGCGGCGGCGATTAGGGGTCGGTGTGACGTCATTGTGACGTACAATCTCAAGCATTTCCCAGCGCAGGAGATGAAGAAGTACGATCTCGAAGTTCAACATCCGGACGAATTCCTCGGTCATCTCAGCAACCTCCGGCCGGAGATTGTTTGCGGAGCGGTCAAGAAGTGTAGGTTGCGGTTGAAGTCCCCAACTCAATCGGTGGACGATTACTTGATGACTATGGCGAAGCAGCGCCTCCCGGACTTGGTTGGTTTCTTGAACCATCATCGGGAATTGATCTAGTACTCTTCGCGGCGGTTTCGTTTCGTTGCCGCTGGGGCCAGAGAGGCCCGGCCAAAGAGGGAAATAGATTCCTATTCTCACCCTGTATCTCCGGCCAAATAACTACCCATATTGTTGTCAAACAATAAGTTAAGTGGTCGGGCCGGTGAGACTCGAACTCACGACCCCTTGCACCCCATGCAAGTGCGCTACCAGGCTGCGCCACGGCCCGAACCAAGAACCCGAAAAGAAGAGGCATGCGCCCGGATGATGCAAGGGTATTCTCTCAAGTGGAGGACGCGCAACCGATCAGCGCTCCGGCGACTTGTCTCGGAGGACGACCTCGGCAACGGCCGAGCCTGTGAAATCTACCGGCTAGAGCGGCTTAAATTGAACTTTGGCCGCGAACGTAGCTGCGAGCGAGAGGTTCGTCCACTCGCCCATTCGACGGGCTCAGGGCCCCGAGCGAGGCCGAGGGGCTGGCGCTCGCGGCTACACTTTCTCTGAAACAGCCCTAACCGAGCGCCTCCAACCGCGCGGTCGCCTCGTCCCGAAACCTCCGGACCAGCTCGCGCACGTACGTCTTCACGTCCAGCGAATCTACCCGCGTCAGGATCGTGAGGTCCATCGCGAATGTGAGCGCCCGGGTGGCGTCGGTCGTGTGCGCGGTGAAGAAACTGGCATTGGCGGCGCGCCGGCCCAGCGTCGCCAGATCGTAGCGTTTGCCCCCGGCGATCTGGGACTTGAAGACCCCCAGCAGGTCCTGCGCGAGTCGCGGTCGGTCGGATACGTCGAGCGCCACCTTTTCGCTGTCCGGCAGCCAGTCGAGATCGCGCCAGACTTCGCAGCCCAGCACCTGCCGCGGCCGTTGCGCCCGGGGCAGCGAACGAATCGCCTCCAGCGTGCGCAGGAACACCGCGACGTGGGTGTCGTGCTTGTCCATCGGGTTGTGGACGTAGAGGATTTCCGGCCGGCAGCCGGCCAGGATCTGCGCCAGGTCCGTCTGGACCGCCGTGCAGCCCGACGACTTGACCGCGGCGCTCGGATGCGCCAGCTGGAACTGGATGCTGTAGCCGCCGAGGCGCGCGGCCCGCCGTTGCTCGCGCCGGCGGATGTCCTGCATCTCCTCGTCGCTGATTTTGGCGTAGCGCCCGGTGCGAGGACTGCCAGCGCCGTTGGTGACGACAACCCCTGAAAACCACCGGTCGTCGCGACCGAAGCATTCGGCGATACCGTGATAGGCCATGATCTCCAAATCGTCCTGGTGGGCGCCGATGCAGAGGTGGGTGGTGCGGGCGAGCGCGGCGGCAGGATCAAGGCCCGACGGCACATAGACATCAGCTTGGGGTAGACTGAATTTCATACGCTGGTGCCCCCGATGCTGGACGTCTACCTGCAAAAGCACAACCCTCGTTCGGCAGTTCAAGGCATCCGATTCATTTGCCACGGGTTCTGCGGATAGCGTGGATCAGAACCCGATTTCGAGGTTTCCCGGTTTTCCGGCCTTGAGGTTTCAAGGATTTCCTCGGGAAACTGCTTGTCGCGCGGCGTTTGCCGGCCGACAACTAAGCTTAACCTTCCTCATCATGTTTACCCAACTCGCCGATCGACGTGAGCGCCTGGCGGCCGCGCTTCGCCTGAGCGATGAGATTCTGCTCATCGGAGCCGGTCTGCCCGTGTCGCTGCCCGAAAACACCGACCAGACCTATCCTTTCCGCGCCCACAGTGAGTTCTTCTACGTCACCGGGCGGGAATGTCCCGGCGCCATCGTCGCGTTTGACCCGCACGAGGGACCACGAGCCGGCTGGAGACTGTTTGTGCCGGAGGTGACGGAAGCCGAACGGGTCTGGGAAGCCCGGGAACAGACAGCCGGGGAGCCACTGGCCGCGCTGCCGGCCTGGATTGCCACGCGCAGGAACCGACCGCTTGCCCAGCTCGGCGCGCCCCTCCTGGGCGTGCGCGCCGACGAGGTGCTCACGGTCAAGATCCGCGAGGCATTCACCCATGCGCGTCGTCCGAAGGATGAACCGGAAATCGCGACCATGCGCCGGGCCGCGGCGGCAACTGCGGCCGGTTATTCCCAGGCCGCCGCGATCATCGCCCCCGGCGTCACCGAGCGGGCGATCCAGATCGAGCTGGAGGCCGGGTTCTTCCGGCATGGGGCGACGCGCACCGGCTACGGCACAATCGTCGGCACCGGCCCGAACTCCGCCGTGTTGCATTTCGAGCCGACCACCCGCGCCGCGCGCGAGGGCGAATTTGTCCTGATTGATGCCGGGGCAGAGATCGACCGCTACGTGATCGATGTCACCCGCACCTACGTGGCCGGCCCGCCGTCGTCCTTCCAGCGCGATCTCTATCAGGTCGTTCTCGCCGCCCAGGAGAAGGCCATCGCCCGCTGCCTTGCCGGCGCCGAGTGGCGCGACGTGCACCTGCAATGCGCGGTCGACCTCACCGCCGGCCTCGTTTCCCTCGGCCTGATGCGCGGGCCCGCCGAATCACTCGTCGAGCAGGAAGCGCACCTGTTGTTTTTCCCGCACGGTCTTGGCCACCTGGTCGGCCTCGGCGTGCGCGATGCCAGCGGCACCCTCCCCGGCCGCCCGCGTTCGACCCGGCCCAGCCTGAAGAGTCTGCGCCTGGATCTCCCGCTCGCGCCGGGCTACGTGGTCACCGTCGAGCCCGGCCTCTATTTTATCCCCGCCCAGCTCAATGATCCCAAACGTCGCGAACGCTTTCGCGAGGCGGTGGTCTGGGACCAGGTCGAACCCCACCTCAGTCTCGGTGGAGTGCGGATCGAGGATAACGTGCTCGTGACTTCCGGCGCGCCCGAGGTGCTGACCGCAGCCATCCCGAAAACGCTGTAGCATCAGGCAAATCTCAGGAATTGCCGGGCGCTCCGAGCCGCATGCCTATCCCCACGATGGCCAGCGAAATCAGCGCGCTGGCCGGCATGAGCAACGCCGCGAGGAGCGGGTTGATGTGACCCGCCGCCGCCAACCCGACCGCAATCAGATTGTAAGCGACGGCAAAGCCGAGCACCCACCGCTGGGTGCCGGCTCGGACGCGATCGACGGCCAGGAGCTTCCGGATGCCGCCAATCCCGCGACCGAGGTAATAGAAATCCGCCTTCGATTCGAGCGCACCGCGATGGACCATGGGCGTGCCGCGGCAATGGGAGGAGGCGAAAGCCAGGCTGTCGTTGGCGCCATCACCCAGCATAAGCGTGTCCCGGTCGTCGTGGCGCCGCACCCAGTCCGCGTTGCCTTCGGGGGAAACATCGCCCGCTCCATTCTCCTGCGGCAACCCGAGTTCGCGCGCCATCGCGTCGACCTTGGCCTGGTGATCGCCGCTGAGAATGAAAACCTCCCGGCCCGCCGCCCGCAAGGCGCCGATCTCGACCCGCGCGTCCGCGCGCACGGTGTCGGCGAATCGGAACCGCGCGAGCACGACTCCATTCCGGCAGAATTCCGTCCAGCCGGCCTCCGGGTCGCCCGCTTGATCCGTTCCGTTGATCGCGACTGGAGTTTCTTTCCCCGCTTCCTCCCTCCGTTCCGAATCGGGCTGACCAGCCACCCCGGGCGAGGCAGAGTCTTCCGGAGTGCCGCGCCAGCCCGGCCGGCCGAGCGTCCAGCAATTCCCGCCCCACCGCAGACCGACTCCGTATCCTATTTCTTCATACACATCGGCCGCCGCCGGGAAAGGCGCGGATCCGGCGCCGGCTCCACCGCCGGCCCCGCCCAACAGGAGCGCCTCATACAGGCCCAGGCTGACCGGGTGGGGATTGTCGCGGACGAGGGCCAGGAGCGCGCTCTGGTCGGCCGCGGCGAGCGCCTCCAGCTCCTCCGGGTTGGCCAGTCCGGGTGACTCGAGCGTGAGGGTGCCGGTCTTGTCGAAGATGATCTTGCGCACCCGGCCCAGTCGCGCCCACAAATCGTTTTCGCGCACAAACACGCCGGCCCGACGCAGCGCCGTGACGGCCATCTCGTCGGCGAGCGGCAAGGCGAGCCCGATCGCGCACGGGCACGAGACCACGAGAACGGACAGCGCCACCGCCAGCGCCCGGTGCGCGTCGCCGCTGGCGACCGCCCAGGCGAGGCCGGCCGCCAGCGCGAGGCCGATGATGCCGGCCAGATATCCCTGGATGATCCGCTCAAACCGGCGGTGCCGGAAGCCGGGCCGAACTTCGCCCTGCAACAATTTTGCGAGCAGCGATTCGCTCCACGTCTGCAGGGCTTCCAGTCGCGCCTCGCCGCGGGTGACGTTCATCGCTCCGGCCGGGATGCGCTGACCCTCATGAAACAGCCGCGGCGCGGACTCGCCGTTGATCCAGGCCGTCGTGAAAACTCCATCGTGGGCGACCAGCCGGCCGTCGACGGGCACCGTATGTCCCATCGGGATGCCGAAAACCTGCCCGGACTGCAGCGCCTCCACCGCCACCAGCGGGGCATTGGCGCCTCCTGGGCGAGAACGTTGCCACGACGCCGGCCCTTGATTGCAAACGAGAACTTTCTCGGGCGGCGATTGTAGGAGCCTGCTTGCAGGCGATTCATCAATTGGGATCGCGAGCGAGCTGGTTACGACAGTCTGCCTAGTTGCGTCTGAGAAGATTGGCTCCGGCCTCACACCGCCCACGGCGTCATACACCCGCACGGCCGGCAGTCCGAGTTGGTTCCGGAGCAGACGGCGCCGGTTCCGCTCGACTGCGGCGACCTGGGCCCATCGACCCACCAGCATCAGCAGGATGAACGAACCGACAAAGTCGAAATACACCAGCCGTCCGTCCCTCGCCAACCAGCCATAGACTGACCCGGCATAGGCGCCGAGGATGCCCAGCGCGATCGGCAGATCGATGTGCAACACCCGTGCGCGGATGGCCCCGGCCGCGCGGCCCAGAAAATACCCGCCGCCCGCCAGGAAGCTGAGCGTGCCGAACACCAGCGCGAGCGTGCCAAACAGCCGGGCGTACGGGAACGACGTCTCCATGCCAAAATACGTCGGCAGCGTGAACAACATGATGTTCATCGCAAACGCCGTGCACAGACCGATGCGCTTGGCGAGATCGCGGCTTTCGGGCGGCGCCGCAACGTCCGGGCCCGGCGGCCCTAGAAAATAGTTAAACGACTGGAGGGTCCGCGCAAACCGCGGCGCGTCGAATTCGCCGGATCCCCAGGTCAACCGGATGCGGCCGAGTTGCGCGTTGATCTCGATGCGCCGCGCTCCCGGCTCCCGGGCGAAGAGCTTCTCGATCAGCCACACACAGCCGACGCAAGAGATTCCCTGGAGATCCAACACCATTTCGGGCCGTGGGCCGCCGGGGGCGCCGACCCCGGCTCTGTTGGCAGTGCCTTCCGCTTTTCTCTGCATCTCTTCCAGCCAACCAAAGTCGCGGGGCTGAAAGAGCGCGCTGCCGGCGGGCGCGATGACCTTGCCCTTCAGCCGGTAATAACGGTCCAGTCCGCCTTCGCTCACCAACCTGAAGACATACGCGCAGCCGGCGCAACAGAAGCCCGAAGTGCGGGCCGCCTCGGTCAGCAACGGCGAGCCGCAGTGCCGGCAGGCGGCGGGTTTACCCTTCTCCGCCGGTTGGAAGAAATCCCTGGCAGAGCTTCCAAAGTTCGCGCCCGACCCACGACCCCCAGGTTGCTCTCCTTTGCGGTTCATTTTTTGTATTAGCCGCGTAAAGGACGAAGTCCGACGCGCGGCTAATGGCAGACGAAATGATCGAAGCCTGGGCCGGGAAGTCCCAGCGTTCCGCGCAGACGCCAGGCGACGACCAAAGCCGCAACGATCGCCATTCCCATCCGCAGCCCGTTGAGCCAGGTCGGGGACAATTTCGGGCGAATCCAGTGAAAGTTGACCTGCAAGAGCCAGAGCAGCGGCACCGTGCCCAGGCCGAAGGCGAGCATGAACTCCACTCCGCGCCAGGCGGATCCGGTGACCATTGCCAGCGCCATCACAAAATAAAGCGGGCCGCACGGGAGCAAGGGCGTCGCCAGTCCCAGAGCCGCCGCCGCGACCACCGGCGGCCGGGACCGGCCCCAGCCATGGACCTTTAGGTAGGCGCCCCCAACCCACGGCACGTGCGGCAGGTGCCGGTCCCAGCGAAACGCCACCGTCACGAAAAACACCACCAACAACCACGGCAGGTACCGCGCGACCCCGGACCCCAGCCAGTCCATCGGAAGCCGGCCGAGGCCCCCAAAAAGCGCGCCGAAGGCCGCATAGCTGGCGAGACGCGCAAGATGGTAGATGCTGCTCGCAACCTGAGCGTCGGCCCGGTCACCCCGGAGCGGCACCACCGCACACGCCAGCGGGCCGCACATGCCCAGGCAATGGAGGCTGGTGACCAAGCCGGCCACCAAGGCCGCCGAGGGGCTGTTGATGCTGAGAAGTTCCATCGGTGATTTCGGTTGGGGCCGAGCCCGTTCGCGGGCTATTCTTGCAGATCCGGCGGTTCAGTCCAACCACAGATAATCCGGCAAGGCGCCGCCTGGCAACAAAGACGCTTCTTTGACTTGTTCTTCCGACTGGCGTTGGCCCGAGGCGATGGCATCGTCCGCGGAATGATCCGACGTTGCTCCGTGATGTTCCTGGCCCTTGCCCTGGCCGCGGCGGTCCGCGCTGACGGGGGCTTCTGGCTCTACTCCAGCCCGCCGCGCGAGCTGCTGGAAGCGCGCTACGGCTTCCATCCGACCGACGGGTGGTTCGATCACCTCATGAAATCGTCCGTGCGCTTCAACAGCGGCGGCTCCGGATCCTTTGTGTCGGCCGATGGCCTCGTGCTGACCAACCACCACGTGGGCGCCGACGATCTGCAGAAACTCTCCGACGAACATCGCAATCTTCTGCGCGACGGTTTTTATGCGGCCACGCCCGCCGAGGAACTCCGGTGTGTCGATCTCGAGCTCAACGTACTGCAGTCGATCGAGGACGTCACGGCGCGCGTGGATGCCGCGGTGCCCGCCGGGATGGCGGGCGAGCAAGCCGCGCAGGCCCGCCGCCAAGCAGTCGTCGCGATCGAGAAGGAGTCACTCGGGAAGACCGGACTGCGCAGTGACGTCGTGACGCTCTACCAGGGCGGCGCGTACCACCTTTATCGTTACAAGCGCTACACCGACGTGCGCCTGGTGTTCGCGCCCGAGCAGCAGATCGCGTTCTTCGGCGGCGACCCTGACAACTTCGAATACCCCCGCTACAACCTCGATATCTGCCTGTTCCGGGTCTACGAGGACGGCCGGCCGGTGCGGATCGAGCACTTCTTGAAGTGGTCTCCTGCAGGCGCCAAGGAGGGCGACCTCGTCTTCGTCTCCGGGCACCCTGGCAATTCCGAACGCGAACGCACAGTGGCGGAGCTGATTTTCCTACGCGATGAGCAGTTTCCCCTGCGGCTGGCCCAGCTGAAGCGCCTCGAAGTGCTCGTGCACAGCTGGGGCGAGCGCGACGCGGAAAACGCCCGCCGGGCCCACGAGGACTTCGACATGTTCCAGAATTCCCGAAAAGCCTACGACGGCGGTATCGCCGGTTTGCAGTCCCCCGCCATTATGGCCGCGAAGCGCGCCGAGGAGAATGCGTTCCGGACCCGGCTCGCGGGCCGGTCCGATGGGAAGGAGGCGTTGGCCGCCTTCGACCGGATCGCGACCGCCCAGGAAGGATTGGCGCGGATCTTCCGCCGTTATAAGTTCCTCGAAAACGACCGACACCGCGACCTCTACAGCACGCCTCTTGGCTTCGGCTGCGATTCGTTCGCCGTCGCGCGGGCGCTGCTGCGGGCCGGTGACGAGCGGCCCAAGCCCAACGGCGAGCGCCTCAAGGAATATGCCGACGCGGGGCGCGAGTCCCTTGAGTTCGAGCTGTTCTCCGACAAACCCATTTACCCCGACTACGAAACCCTCAAACTCGCCGACTCCCTCTCGTTCCTCGCCGAGCAACTCGGCTGCGACGACCCGCTCGTGCAGAAGGTCCTCGGGAACCTCGCGCCCCGCGAGCGCGCGGCGGCGCTGGTGAACGGCAGTCACGTGCGCGAGGTGGCGTTTCGTCGCAAGCTGTACGAAGGCGGCGCGGCCGCGGTGGCGGCGGCGCCGGACCCGATGATCGAGGCCGCCCGGTCGGTCGACGCCGAGGCGCGCGCACTCCGCCGCCAGTGGGAGGCGTTGGAAGAGGTAATGCAGCAGGCCCACGCCGCGATCGCCCGGTCGCGATTCGCGATCGCCGGCACGGCGGAGGCACCCGACGCCACGTTCACGCTGCGCCTTTCCTGCGGCACGGTGAAAGGCTACGTCGAGGACGGGCGGACGGTGCCCGCCTTTACGGATTTCGCCGGCCTCTACGCGCGCGCGACGGCACACGGCAACCACCAACCGTTCGATCTTCCGGAGTGCTGGCTCACCAGGAAGCCCGCGCTCGACCCCGCCGCGCTGTTCAACTTCATCTCCACCTGCGACACCATCGGCGGCAACTCCGGCAGTCCCACCGTGAACCGGGAGGGGGAATTCGTCGGCATCATCTTCGACGGCAACCTGCAGAGCCTCGTGTGGGACTTCTTGTACGACGAGGCCCAAGCCCGCGCCGTTTCGGTCGACAGTCGCGCCATCATTGAGTCGCTCTGCAAGGTCTATGGCGCCGACAAGCTCGCGGACGAATTACTCAACGGCCGGCGTTAGGGCGGCAATTCTCGGCAGCTGCCGGTTTAGACGACATCGTCAGCGGCCCTCATGCTTCTGTGCGTCGCGGGCGGCATTGTCCTCGTCTTCCCTCAGCAACTGCGGATCGGGACCGAGAAAATCGATCTCGCGAGAGAGTTGGTACGTACCCGACTCGTCCCGCACCGTCACGAGACAATGGAATGAACCCGTGTAGACCGTGCGCGGCACGAGCACGACGAGCGGCCGGACCTCCTCGGCCATGCCGGCAAGCTCGACCGGTTGTTCAAGACCGGCCTGGACCACGCCGGCCGGCATACCCTGCAGGCTGACGACCAGGCGTTGCGGACCCCCGCGTTTGTTGACGAGCCGCACGAGAAACTGGTTCCTGACCGCACGGGCATCAAATAAATACGCGGCGCCGAGCATCCGGGTGACACCGAAAGCGGCGGGATGTACCGTCGAGAGCGCCCAGACAGCGACCGTGCCGCCGACCGTCAGCAGGATCGCATAGGCAATGGTCCGCGGCCGCACCCAGCGCGTGGTCCGGCCAGCCAAGCCACGGAGCGAATCGTAGCGGATCAGCCCCCGCGGGCGCCGCAGGCGGGTCATGATATCGTCGCACGCATCGATGCAAGCGGCGCACCCGATGCACTCGATCTGCAACCCCTGGCGGATGTCGATCCCCGTCGGGCAGACGGACACGCACCGGTGGCAGGCCACACAATCGCCCTCCTTCGGCAAGGCTTCGGAGGGCAGGCCGGAAACGGAGTCGGGCGACCCCGCCCGACAATTCTCGGTCACGAACTGGCCGCGCGGCTCGCCGCGCGTTGCGTCGTAGCCAATCACCAGCGAATCGTCGTCAATCAAGGCCGATTGCAGCCGGCCGTACGGGCACAGGACGATGCAAAGCTGTTCCCGGAACCAGACGAAATTGAAATAGAGGGCGGCGGCAAAGAGGAAGACGAAGAGAAACGCCCCCCAATGTTCGGTGGGCGCGGCGCGCATCATGCCCCACAGCCCCGGAAGGGAGACGAAATAGGCCAGGAACACAGGATCACTCATGGGGATCGGGAATCGAGGCTTCGTCCTCCAGCGGCATCCGCGCCAGTCGGTCGAGTTGCCTCCGCTGCATCCGGACCGCGCGCCAGATTACTGCGCAGAAGAAGGCCACCGCCGCCGCGAAGGCAACAAACGGGAAGACCAGTTGCCAGTCTTCGTAGAAAACACGCTGGAACATGGCGGACGATCGATTAAGATTTCAGATCCAAGACCTAAGATTTCAATGCGGCGCGGCGAACGCCAGCCGGGGCGGGACGGATTCGGACTTCCCGAGCTTCTGGAGGTAGGCAATCAAGGCCACGATCTCCCGTTCCGGCGCCACCAGTCGCTGCTGCGCGCGAAGGTCGCGGACAATCTGCTTCGCCTGATCCGTGGCGGCGGCGTTGATCTCGGCCGCGGACCGGGCGGGATAAGGCACGCCAAGGGTCCGGAGGACAGCGATCTTGTTCTTCAGCGCGCCGATGGCGGTGTCCTGGCGGAACAGCCACGGATATGCCGGCATGATTGAACCCACGGAGATCGAACGCGGGTCGAACAGATGGTCAAAATGCCACGCGTGCGGGTATTTGCCGCCCTCGCGGGCCAGGTCGGGTCCGTTGCGCTTGGATCCCCATTGGAACGGATGGTCGTAGATCGATTCTCCCAGGCGCGAATAGTCGCCGTAACGCAGCACGTCCGGCACGAGCGTGCGGATCATCTGCGAATGACAGAGATAACAGCCTTCGCGCACGTACAGGTCGCGCCCGGCGAGCTCAAGCGGCGTCCAGGGAAGCTCGCGGCGGTCTTCGATGTTGGCCGCCTTGTTGACCGTGATGGTGGGGATGATCTGGATCAAGCCGCCCACCGCGACGGCCAGGAAGGTCAGCACCGTGAACGGCGCCGAATTCACGAGCAGACGGTCGTACCAATCACCCCACTTCCGGGCGCGCGCCTGGTAATGCGCGATCGCGAGAATCGCGCAGACGATGGTGGCAAACAGGCCGAGCAGGTTGAGCAGGCCGTGACCGAACAACCAGACGCAGACAAAGAACACCCCGAGAGCGCTGAAAATGAAAGGCGGTAGCTGTAGATGGGCCGCTCCGCCGCCTTCGGGACAAAATAGTACATGATGCCCAGGATCGGGGTGGTCAGAAAGAACGCCACGGCGTTGTGCCCGTACCACCACTGGACCAGCGCGTCCTGCACCCCGCCGAACACCGGATAGCTGTGCAGCAGGCTGGTGGGGAGCGACAGGTGGTTGACGATGTAGAGCATCGCCACTGTGATGATCGTCGCGATGTAGAACCAGATGGCCACATACAGGCTCGGTTCGTTCCGCCGCGCCAGCGTCCAGAAGAAATTGACCGCAAACACCACCCAGATCGCGGCCACCACGCTGTTGATCGGCCAGATGAGTTCGGCGTACTCCTTTCCCCGGGTCAGCCCGAGGGGGAGCGTGACCGCCGCCGCCACAATGATGGCCTGCCAGGCCCAGAAATGGAGCGACGAGAGGAAGTCGCTCGCCAGCCGGGCCTTGACCAGCCGCTGGGTCGAGTAATACACGCCCGCGAACATCATGTTGCCCACAAAGGCGAAGATGGCGGCATTGGTATGCAGCGGCCGCAGCCGGCCGAACGTGAGCCAGGGCAGATTGAAATTCACCCGCCAGAAGTTCAGCTGCGAGGCAATCAGCACCCCCACCAGCATGCCGACAACGCCCCACAGGATCGCCGCCAGCATGAACTGACGCACAATGCGGTCATTGTACTCAATGGTGATCTTGCGTTCGCTCATGGACGGTAAAAACGGAAACGTCCGCAGGCCGGGAGCGGGCGGCCAGGGCGGGGACCGGCCTCAACCAGAGGCGGAGCCACCGGAGCCATCCGACTTCCCCCGGAGGATCATGCCCTCAGGCCGGGGCGTCTCGTCGGCCAACGGCAGCAACGATTCCCGCTCCGCGCTGCTGAAAGGATGGCGGGAATGTTCCCGGAGAAAGAAGAGGACAAACGTGAAGACCAGACAGAGGCTGATGGTGAGCGTGAGCGGGATGACGTCCATGGAGTGAGGGGATTGCGCGTCCTGATTATAGCGCGGTGAGCGACAAATTCTCCGCATTTATTGCACAAGACGGCTCAGAATTTGGCACGGAACGGCCTCATCGCCGATGACTTGGCGAAAGATCATCGCAATTCGGCCGGCTGTGCAGATTTTGTGTTTTCGGACCCGCGGATGGCGCCGCCGCAGGCGCCAAGGGATGCGCACGCTTCGCCAAGACATGCAGTGCGACCGGACCCGCGGTGTGGCATATTGTGATCCATGAGACCGCAATTCCTCCAGGCGCTCGGTGAACTGCGGCCGATGATCAAGACCTGCTGGGAAGTGCTGCTCCGCGCCGAACCCGCCACGTCTCCGTTGGGCAATCCGGATACCTTGGTGTTCATGATGGATCGGACGCTCGACACGTTCTTCACCTCGACCCATTCGACCGCCCCGCGCCGCTGGCTCGCGCGTCACCCGCTGCTCTGCCGGTCCCTCAACGACAGCTGTCCGTGTCAGCGCAATCCGCTGCTCCACTATTTCGTTTCCGGCGAACAGGCGCTCCTGGCCATTGCGGGCCAGGCATTGACCGAGGTGGCGGCGGCACCAGAGGAAGAGGAACGAATCCTCTCCGAAGTGCAGCTGAACTTTCGTTATCTGGCCCAGCACGAACTCCAGATTTTTTGCGACCTGTGCCGCGGGAATTGCGCCCGGGCCCGCGCCGGCATTGTCACGGGCCGGCGAAATGGCCCACCGCCGCTGCGCCGTCAGCGGCGCATCCTGCGCCTGCAGCCCCAGTGGGCGCCGACCCACGCAACCTAGGGGATATCCGGAAACTCCGTTGTGCTTTGCGATGGAGGGCGCTGCGCCGTCAGCGCCGCTCGGGAATTGGGCGGCGACAGCGCGCCGCCCTTCAGATCCTGGCAGTTTTCGGACAGCCCCTAGGTTCCTTTGCCGATGCCGAACGCCTGGAAGCCGACGGTCCGGAGTTGCGCGAGATCGAGGAGGTTGCGCCCGTCGAAGAAAAATGCCGGCTTCTGCATCGCCGCATAAATCCGCGCGAAATCCAGAACCTTGAATTCATCCCACTCGGTCAGCAGCACCACGGCATGCGCCTTGTCGCAGGCCGCGTACACGTCCGTCGCGATGGACAGCCGGGCATCCGCCGCACCGTCGGGGCCCGGAAGTTCCCGCCGGATGTCCGCCGGGTCCACCTTGGGATCATACACCGAGAGGCGCGCATGCTCGGCCAGCAGATCGCGACAGACGGCGATGGCCGCCGATTCGCGGGTATCGTTGGTGTTCTTCTTGAAGGCGAAACCGAGCACCGCGATCTTCTTTTCAGCCACAGTGTTGAACAACGCCCGGACAATGTGCGCCGTGAACCGTTTCTTCTGGTAGTCGTTCATCTGGATGACGGACTCCCAATAAGCCGCCACTTCCGCCAGTCCGAAATGCCCGCACAGATAGACGAGGTTCAGGATATCCTTCTGGAAGCAGGATCCCCCGAAGCCGACCGACGCCTTCAGAAACTTCGACCCGATCCGGCTATCCCTGCCGATGACATGCGCAACCTCGTCGACGTCCGCGCCCGTGGCCTCACAGACGGCGGAGATCGAATTGATCGACGAAATGCGCTGGGCGAGGAAGGCGTTGGCCACCAGCTTCGACAACTCGGATGACCAGAGGCTGGTCGTGATAATCCGGTCGCGCGGGACCCAGGAGGCATAAATGTCGGCCAGCGCTTTGACCGCCGCATCGCCCTCGGGTGAGCGCTCCCCGCCAATCAGGACGCGATCGGGTTTTTGCAGGTCGGCCATCGCGGTGCCCTCAGCGAGAAACTCCGGATTGGACAGCACTTGAAAGCGGAACCCGCGCGCATTGGCCGCCAGAATCGCCAGGATCGACTCCGCGGTCTTCACCGGGATGGTCGACTTTTCCACGATGATTTTCGGCCCGTTGGCATGCTCTGCAATGGTCCGGGCCACGGATTCAATGTAGCTGAGATCGGCCGCCCGGCCCGCGCCAAGGCCGTAGTTCTTCGTGGGAGTATTGACGCAAACGAAGATCATGTCGGCGCCACGGATGCCGCCGGCGACATCCGTCGAAAACGTCAGATTGCGCCCGCGCACCGCGCGGACGATCTCCTCCAGCCCCGGCTCGTAGACCGGCAGTTTGTCCGAATTCCAGGCGGCGATGCGGGCCGCATTCATGTCGACGACCGTGGCGATCGCCGCCGGGCAACGCTGCGCGATGGTCGCCATAGTTGTGCCGCCGACGTAACCCGCTCCGATACAACAGATATTCATGATGGGGAATTTCAGATGAGGCTGGCGACCCGCCTGTCAGAATCCAAGACGGAATTTCGTCGACCGGCCGGCTAGGCGCATCGCTGTGCTCTGCAATCTCACGGACGAGACCCATGCCCGACGAATCCGCCGTCAAAACCAAAGGTCCCGGATACCGGAAAAAAACGCAGGCAGCATCAGCTCCCTTCCGGTAAAAGACGCCCGGAGCAAGCTCCAAGCCATTTAATCAAACCAGCACCAACTCAACGTGCCCGCGGCTCTCTCTTTTGTAGGAGCCTGCTTGCAGGCGATTTGGAGCACTGAATCGCCTGCAAGCAGGCTCCTACACTCCAACCAAGCCGAAGCAAGTTTCGGGGTATCGAACCCATCGCAAATGAAACCAACGTTCCGCCAAGCTCAAGCCGGAGACGGCGCCGGTGCCCGCGTGTCGCCGGGAAGACCTCCGGTGGCGGCCTTTTCGGCGGGCTTCCGTCCCGGGGGCAGGTCGGCCGTCTTCGTGATCACTGGCGGCGCCACCGGCGAGCGGATTTCGCCGAACTCGAGGATTTCGAGCACATGCTTGCCGTCGATGGTCTCGTATTGCAGCAGCGCCTCGGCGATCTTATCGAGCTGCGGCCGCTTCTCCAAAATGATGCTCTTGGCCCGGGCGTACTGCTCGTTGACCAGCTTGTGGATCTCGGCATCGATCAGTCGCGCCGTATCCTCGCTGAAGTTCTCACTGCGCGAGATCTCGCGCCCAAGGAAAACCGTGTCGTGGTTCTCCCCGTAGGCAATCGGACCGAGCGGACTCATGCCCCAGTCGCACACCATGCTCCGGGCCAGCTTCGTCGCCTGGAGGATGTCGCTCGACGCGCCACTGGTGATATCCCCCAGCACCACTTCCTCGGAAATTCGCCCACCATAGAGGGTCGCCAACCGGGCCAGCATCCGCCGCTTGGCGTAATTGTAGACGTCCTTTTTCGGAATATACATCGTGCTCCCCAGCGAGCGGCCCCGCGGAATGATGGTGACCTTGTGCACCGGCAGATCGCCGTCATCGACCACCGCGCCGACCAGGGCGTGACCCGCCTCGTGATAGGCCACGATCTTCTTGTCCTCGTCGTCCATGATCCGGCGGCGTTCGCGACCGAATTGGACCTTCTCCCGCGCGTCCTCAATGTCATGCATGTCGACGCGCTTCTTGTTCCGCCGTGCCGCCAGCAAGGCCGACTCATTGAGCAGATTGGCCAGCTCGGCGCCCGACAGCCCGGGGGTGCCGCGGGCGACCACGCTCAAGTCCACATCCTCGGCAATGGCGAGCTTGCGGGAATGGACGCGGAGGATCTGCTCGCGGCCCACGAGATCAGGCAGATCGATGAAAACCTGCCGGTCGAAGCGGCCCGGCCTCAGCAACGCGCTGTCGAGGACGTCGGGGCGGTTCGTCGCTGCAATGATGATCACGCCCTCCGTCGTGTCGAAGCCGTCCATCTCCGCCAGCATCGAGTTCAGCGTTTGCTCGCGCTCGTCGTTGCCGCCGCCCAGACCGGCGCCACGCTGGCGGCCCACCGCGTCAATCTCGTCGATGAAGATCAGACAGGGTGCATTCTTGCGCCCCTGCTCGAACATGTCCCGCACGCGGCTGGCTCCGACGCCGACAAACATTTCCACAAAATCAGAACCGCTGATGGAGAAAAACGGAACTTCAGCCTCGCCGGCGATGGCCTTGGCCAGCAGCGTCTTTCCCGTGCCGGGAGGCCCGACCATCAAAACGCCCTTCGGAATGCGTCCGCCGATCTTCTGGAACCGTTTGGGGTCCTTGAGAAATTCCACGACCTCCGAAACCTCCTCCTTGGCCTCATCACAACCCGCGACATCCGCAAAGGTCACCCGGTCGCGGTCGCGGGTGAGAAGTTTCGCACGGCTCTTGCCAAAGCTGAGCGCCCCGCGACCCGCCTGCTTCAGTTGTCGCACAAACAGAAAATAGAGCAGTCCGATGACAATGACAAAGGGCAGAATCTGCGTCAGAACCTGCGAGGCGAAATTGGTCGCGGAGACTTCCGTGAAGACCTTGGATTTCTGCAGGATTTCCATGTTGGCATCGGTCAGCCGTCCGGCCGCATGAAAGGACTTGGTCTTCCCACTGTCGCTCGCGAGAGTCGCCTCCTTGAGGTCGCCGGTGATCTCCTCCCAATCGCGACCACCGGACGGATCCGGGCGGATCTTGCCTTCGGTGATCTTGTCGGCCGCCGCATAATCAACCACCTCCTGGATCTTGAGGGTGGCGGGCGAATTCATCCGCCCGGGATTGAATTTCAGCACCAGGATCAGGATGCCGGCGATCGCCAGCCAGATCAGCCACACTTTCGGCTGAAACCGGTCAGGAGGCAGATTCTTGAGCGGACGCCGTTTGGATTTGTTGTCGTCGTCAGACATTCGAGGATTTTGACACCTCGCATAGCGTGGAGGTTCCAGAAGGAGAAGTCAATTGAAGCGCAGGAAAACTGACATAATCCGGGCTGCATCAATGTCTCAGCAAGGATCGTGCAGTTGACCGGTGATTTTCAAACGGCTTTACCCACACCAAATGGTGCGTAGGGCCGGCGCTTGTCGCCGGGCCAATTGTCCATGGGGGAATGGTCCGCCGACGAGCGGCGACCCTACGTCAACTGCATAAGGCCGGCTCAGCTTTCCCCACCGCCGCCCGACCGCGCCCGCTTCCGACGGTGGCGAACGCGTTCGAACCGCAGCGTGCTATCCCGCACCACCGCAAATCCGTTGCACCCCAGGCTCCTCCGAGTCCTCTGACCTGCCAGGGCCGCGGTCAACAGATCTTCAAATCCTTGCCGGGAGATCTCTCCGGCCAGAGGCTGGGCCAGCAGCCAGCGGTGAAGCGCCCGGCGGGCGAGCGCGCGAGGACGTTGCATGAGGACGGCGAGGTTCAGCACGCCTTTCCGTTTCAACGGCCGCAGTTCCTTCAACCAAGCATCCAACGCGGAATCATCCTCTTCCAGGCGTTCCCGGGCCAGGGCCGCGCCCGCCACAATATCTCGACCGGCTGCCTGCTGCCAGAGCGGCAGAACCTGATGGCGGATTCGGTTGCGGAAAAACGTCTGGCCCGCATTCGTCACGTCTTCACGCCAAGGGATGCGGGATTCGCGCAGCCGCGCCACGATCTCCTCTTTCTTGAGGGTCAACATCGGTCGCAGGCGAAACTGGACGCCGACCCGATGCACCGGCCGCGGCGCCGCGAGACCAGCCGTCCCGCTGCCGCGCGCCAATCGCATCAGCATGGTCTCGGCGATGTCGTCCTGTTGGTGTCCGAACCAGAGTGCGCGCGCTCCGATCCGGTGCGACGCCTGATCGAAGAACGCGAATCGGGCCGCCCGCGCCTCCGCTTCGCTCGCCTCAAGTCGCCGGTTCTTCCATCGGCCCACCTGCAACCGGATGCCCAGACTGCGACACACGCGCCGGCAGAACCGCTCATCAGCGTCCGCCGCCGCCCCGCGCAAGCGGTGATTGAAATGCAACGCGACCAAACGCGCGCGCCGTTCGGGCCAGTGCGCCCAGAGCAACAGCAGCAGCGCCAATGAGTCGGCGCCCCCGGAAAAGGCCGCCACCCAGCGGCCCCTCGCGGCCGGCGTCCGGCCGTCGGCCCAGTTCAGGACGGACGGATGGAGCGAGGCTTTCGGCAGCAATTCGGCGAGACTCCGCCCCCGCGCCCGCCAGGTATTGTCTTGGTTCTTGGTCATTGTGGGACCACGTTCCCCGCCCAGCGCGCGCGGGCGATGGCTGGCGTGACCGCACCACCGCCTCAGGCGAAGCTTAAAAGCTCTTTCCCGAAATACGGCGCGAGCGCCGCGGGCAATTTCACCCGGCCGTCCGCCTGAAGGTTGTTCTCCAGGACCGCCGAGAGCACGCGGGGCACGGCCAGTCCCGACCCGTTGATCGTATGCACTAATTCCGGCCGCCCGCTTTCCTTGGAGCGAAAACGGATCTGCGCCCGGCGCGCCTGGAAGGCCTCGAAATTCGAGCAACTCGACACTTCGAGCCAGCGTTTCTGGCCCGCCGACCAGACCTCAAGGTCATATTTCTTCGCCTGGGCAAATCCGAGGTCGCCGCCACACATGAGCAATACGCGGTACGGCAGCTCCAGCTTCTGCAGGAGGCTTTCGGCATGAGCCCGGAGGCTCTCCAGCTCCTCATAGCTCCGCGCCGGATGAACCCATTTCAGCAGCTCAACCTTGTCGAACTGATGAAGACGGTTGAGCCCGCGAACGTCCTTGCCGTAACTGCCCGCCTCGCGCCGGAAGCACGGGGTGTAGGCGCAGCGGTAGACCGGCAACGCGGCCTCATCGAGGATCTCGTCCCGGAAGAAATTCGTGAGCGGCGTCTCCGCGGTCGGCACCAGGTAGAATTGATCCTCCACGGTCTGGTACATCATGCCTTCCTTGTCGGGAAGCTGCCCCACCGCGGTCGCACTCGCGGCATTTACCAGGATCGGCGGATGAACCTCCTGATAGCCGGCCTTGCCTCCTTCATCGAGAAAGAACTGGACCAGCGCGCGCACGAGGCGGGCGCCGTCGCCGACGTAAAACGGAAAGCCCGCGCCAGTGACCTTGGCGCCGCGGGCGAAATCGAACAAGCGGTCAAATCCCGGAATCTCCCAGTGCGGTCGCGCCAGGGGCGACGCCACGTCCGTCTTGCCGTGCGTCGCATAAACCACATTCTGCTCGGTCGTGCGGCCCTCGGGCACGCTGGCGTGCGGGAGGTTCGGCAGGGTGAGCATCGCCGCGCGCCACTTCGTCTCCGTCGGCGCAAGGCTCGCCTCCTTTTCCTTCACCAGGGAGGACAGTCCCTTCATCTCCTGGACCTTCGCGAGGAATTCCGGCGAACCTTTCTTCAGCCCCGCCATCTCGTTGTTGGCCGACTTCTGCCGCGACCGCAGGGCCTCCACCTCGCTGAGTTGCGTCCGCCACAGCGCATCGAGCGCCAGCACCGGATCGAGGTCCACCTCAAGATGTTTCTTGGCAATCGCCGCGCGCACCACATCGGGCGTTTCGCGGAGGAGTCTTGGATCGAGCATAACCGCGCGAGTGTGGCGGCGCCGCCCGCGGAATAAAGCGCGAAGTTGCGACCGGAGTTGGCGCCCCACGGTCTTTTATCTTTTAACGAGTCTCGTCTGGCATGGGCG
>Ga0182027_10003806_pt1 | contig 23695 bp, 17 predicted proteins | sample 712E1DmetaG_FD_121300 | JGI IMG/M metagenome (GOLD analysis project Ga0182027, IMG submission 121300) | Permafrost microbial communities from Stordalen Mire, Sweden - 712E1D metaG (Illumina Assembly) | ecosystem: Environmental > Terrestrial > Soil > Wetlands > Permafrost | place: Sweden... | reverse complement strand
TGACGGGAAACTATTTAGTTACACGACCGAAGATTACTACCTGCAGAAACCAATTGATGAACTTGTAAAAGAATACTCTAAGAAAGATCCAATCTTTAAAATTGAAAAGGTCAGCGATTTTAAAGAGATCATACATCATTTAAAATCTCCAAAATTCCGTGCTCTGTTTGTCGATGGGACGTATGATAAGATGGAATGGATCGATCAGCCCCCGGAAGATATATCTCAAATAGAGAAGCTTATGAAAAAGATGGGAGCATTCTACACATCTTACGTCAAAAAATAGCAGTATGCCCAAAAGGAATTTTAATACAAACTTAACCAAGCAGGAGAGGGAGCGGATCGGGGAGCTCGTTAAAGTACTGCGCAACAATTCAGGGATAAGTCAGAAGGAACTGGCTTTTAAGGTTGGTGTATCTCCGGCACGAATTAGCCAGATCGAGAAGGGAACATTAGATTATCGAGTAGACACGTTAATAGTTATCCTGGATCACTTTGGGGGAAAAATAAGTTTTTGTTAACGCCCCTTCAATACCAAACACGACTTGGCCCGTTTTGATTGATATCATAACATTCGGATACATTTTAACCTTCCAACAATTACTTTCTGACTACGATTCATAACTTTAATATTTTAATCTAGATATTCAGAATATGTTTAGTTTGAATCAACTACCACATATTAGAAATTTTGTAACTTGACAAATATTTATTTTTTAACCTCATTTCCGGCATTTAAATAATACATAAAAGAGAAATCATGGCTATTTATGAAAAACCTGTCAAGCTTTTGTTTCACGATATGGTTAAAGAGCTTTCTGTACAAAAAGGCGATATCGTGGAACGAGCTAAAATAATCTCCTGGTTCAGTCAAAAATACCCTCTTATAAAGCAAGGAACAATAACAGCTCATTTGGTAAGATTATCCATTAACGCCACGAGCCGCATACATTATAATGTTGATCAAAATGGAAGAGATGATCTTTTTTTCCAGATAGACAGCAAAAAATATCGTCTCTATGATCAGGCATCTGACCCAAGTCCTATTTACACCAAGTCGCAAGAAGAAGAAATTATAGCAACAGAAATTGAAAACTCAACTGAAGAGAATGAATTTGCCTATGAGAGAGATTTGCAACATTTTTTAGCGAAAAATCTCTCATTAATAGAGCCTGGTTTGACTCTCTACATAGAAGAGGGAATAACCGGGTTAGAATTCCCGGTAGGCAACAGATTTATTGATGTTTTAGCAAAAGATAAAGGCAACAATTACGTGATAATCGAACTAAAAGTCTCAAGAGGCTATGATAGAGTTGTCGGCCAGATTCTGCGATATATGGCGTGGATTAGAAAAAACCATGCCGAGCAAAACCAAAAAGTAAGAGGTGTAATCATTGCCCGGGAAATTACTGAGGACCTTCTGTTGGCTTGCTCAGAAACTCAAAATGTTGATCTCTTTGAATATAACCTTTCAGTAACTTTAAGGAAGATTGAAAAATCCTAAAACATAGACTTTATTAAGACATGAACTATTATTTCTTTAATACTGATAGTGATGATGGTATATCCGAAGAGAACGAATCGCAGAATTAGCGGAAGGTTTATTACATTTAGAAATAAGTGATGAATTGTAACTTGAGTATAATGGGAATCATTGGGAAAAAGGTAATTGGAAAAATGCCTTGAGTTTGTAATAAGGCAATTGAACTATGATAATCAAGTCAATTTGCAATTTAAATATTGGAACAAAGAAACGGATTTGATGAATTTATTAATTGGTTTGAAATAATCAAAAAAGACTAAATTGAGATATGCCAACATTAAAATGGATCGGGAAAGAAAAGGTTATTAATCATCATATGGATGTTCCTTTTAAAGTTTTGGAACATTCGTATGGTTTTGACAATGGCAAGCAAATCACCCCCGAAACCCAAAAAGGAAACAAAATAATTCATGGTGATAATCTTGAAGCCTTAAAATCTCTTTTGCCAGAATACGAAGGCGAAATAAAATGTATCTATATAGATCCTCCATATAATACAGGTAACGAAAATTGGGTTTATAATGATAATTTGAACGATCCAAAAATAAACAAATGGCTCGGACAAGTTGTAGGGAAAGAAGCGGAAGACTTAACAAGGCACGACAAATGGCTTTGTATGATTTATCCACGCTTGCAACTTTTATATAAACTTTTAGCAAATGATGGAATAATGCTAGTTTCAATTGATGATTATGAGTTTACATATTTGAAATTAGCGCTTGATGAAATTTTTGGGATAACTGGTTTCTTCGCTAATTTTGTTTGGAGAAGAAGAGTTAGTTCAAGTATGGCCTCGTCTTGGATATCAAAAGATCATGAATACATTGTTGCTTATTCCAAATCACCAGAAACTGTATTTGTAAGAGGAGAAGAGCGTGATATGGATAAATATAATATCCCAGATGGTACAGGAAGGTTTTATGCAAGTATGCCTCTTACTGTTGGAATGACAAAAGAAATGCGTCCAAATCAATGGTACGAGCTAAAGCATCCCAAAACACGAAATGGATATTGGCCAGCAAAAGGTAGAGTTTGGGGATATTACCCTCCTACAATGGAAGAGAAATTAAAAGCTAATTTGATTATATTCCCTGAAGATTTTCCTGATAAAAAATTAACTACACCAAGACTTAAATCCTATCCAGAAGATGCCAAAAGAGATAAAAAACCTTTGTCAACATGGATCTTTGAACAAAATCAAGAAATTGACATATTAGAAAAAAATATTTTAAAAACAGCTAAAAATGAAGAAGGTACTAGATTATTAAAGAACATATTTTCGGAATCTGTTTTTTCATATGCAAAACCACTTTCTTTAATTCAGTCTCTCGTCGGTCAGTTTACCAAAGATAATGATATTATCCTTGATAGTTTTGCTGGATCTGGAACCACTGCTCATGCGGTAATTAACCTTAATACTCAAGATGGAGGCAATCGTAAATTCATTCTTATAGAAATGGAAGATTATGCTAACAATGTCACCGCTGAACGAATAAAACGTGTTATAGAAGGGTACAACAAAACAATAGGTACAGGTGGAAGTTTTGATTTTTACGAATTAGGGCAAAAACTTTTCAATGAAGATGGAAACTTAAACGAAACAGTAGCCCTGAAAAAAATTCAACACTATGTTTTGTACACTGAAACAAAGGCAGCTTTTTATGAAATCCAACATAATGACAATAAACATTTTCTTGGTAAATCTAATGACACAGCATATTACTTCAATTACGAAAGAAACGAAGTAACAACGCTGGACCATGCTTTTTTGGCAACCATGAAAACTAAAGCCGAGCAATATGTTATATATGCTGACAATTGCCTATTGACAAAGGATTACATTACAAAACACCACATTATATTTAAGAAAATACCCAGGGATATTACACGATTTTAAACTATGGAATTAAAATCATATCAACAGCAAGTAATAAACGACCTTTCGTTATTTCTGGAACAAGTGCAAACAACCAAAGATGTAAAGGAAGCATTTTATAATTTTTGGGCAAAACATCCAAGGACACCTCTTTATCCTTATTCTGGTACAGCAATCGAACCATATAAAAACAACGTGCCACGGGTTCCCCATATTTGTGTTAAAGTGCCAACTGCAGGAGGTAAAACATTTATAGCCTGCAATGCCATTAAAACTATATTTGACGCATTCGATTATGACCGACCTAAAGCAGTTGTTTGGCTTGTGCCTTCAATCACCATTTTAGACCAAACCATTAAAAACCTTAAAGATTCTTCACACCCGTATCGTCAGAAAATCAATTCACACTTTGGTAATAAAGTAGAAGTATTTGACAAATCGGCTCTATTGCAAGGGAGTGGGTTTAATGCAACTTCGGTAAAAGAGCAATTAAATATTTTTGTCCTCAGCTTTGACAGCATTCGCACTGCGAATAAGGAAGGAAGAAAAGTTTTTGAACAAAACGGCTCATTACAATCCTTCGAATCGCTTTTAGGCAAAGACGAAGAAATATCATTAATGAAGGTAATGAAATACTTAAATCCTTTAGTTGTAGTTGATGAAAGCCATAATGCAGAAACTGATTTGAGTGTTGAAATGTTAAAAGAATTTAATCCTTGTTTCATTCTGGACCTTACTGCAACACCCCGCAATAATAGCAATATTGTCAGTTTTATAGACGCTCTAGAGTTGAAACGCGAAAACATGGTTAAACTGCCAGTTATTGTTTACAACCATCAAGACAAAACAGAAGTAATTAATTCAAGTTTGCAATTACAAAAACGCTTAGAGTTACAAGCTATTGAAGAAGAAAAGAAGGGCGGAAAGTACATTCGCCCAATAGTTCTATTTCAGGCTCAACCAAAAAACGGCAAAGATTTTCTTAATATTGAAGAAGAAAAAACGAACGTTCAAAAGCTTAAAGAAAAGCTTATTGAATTAAAAATTCCAGTTGACCAAATTAAAATTAAAACCGCAAGCATCAACGAAATTAAAGGGATTGATTTAATGAGTAAAGATTGCGAAATTCGTTTTATCATAACAATAAACGCATTAAAAGAAGGATGGGATTGTCCGTTTGCTTATATTTTGGCATCATTGGCAGACAAGAGTTCTGCAGTTGATGTAGAACAAATTTTAGGAAGGGTTTTACGTCAGCCTTACGTGATGAAACATAATTTTCCGCTTTTAAACCTTAGTTATGTTTTAACTGCATCGTCCAAGTTTATGGATACATTACAAAACATTGTTAAAGGCTTAAATAAAGCAGGTTTCAGCGAGAAAGATTATAAACTTGCTGACACAACAATACAGGAACAAGCTCAAAAACAAGATCCATTAGAACAACTTACTATTTTCCCGACAACCGAAGAAACAATGGAAGATATTACTTCTGATATTGATTCAACAAGAATTTCAATTCCTTCAGAAACCGAGTTGTCAGGTGATACAATTTCGGAAATTGAACAGTCTGCAATCCAACAAAATGAAGCATTTGAAAAAACAGTTTCCGAAATGGAAGCATCCAATACCATAGCTTTACCTAACGAAATACAACAGCTTGTGAAAACATATTGTATTAAAGACATTTTTAAAGAACAAGCCGAACAAATTAAGTTGCCGCAATTTTACTTAAAAGTTCCTGCAAACGATTTATTTGGGCAAAAAGAAGAAGAATTGCCTTTGGAAAAGGAAAATCTATTGGAGGGATTTGCACTAAGTAAGGCTGATACAAATATTGCATTTGAGAGCATTACATCCGAACTATACAAAGTAGATTTGGACGAAACAAAGAAGGAACATACCCCAACATTTGTAAGACTTGATGGTTCGATAAAAGAAAGCGTTATGGTCTACATTTTAGATCCTGCAAGAAAAGATAGTAGAGTAAAGAACTTTACAAAACGGATTATGGATATTATCGGTAATATGTATCCAATTCCTGATAAGGAAATTGAAAAATACATAAAACGAATATTGGAAGATTTTAAAGACGAACAGTTTAGCGACTTTGCAAATAACGAATATACATACACTGACAAGGTGAAACTGAAAATAAAATCTCTTTCAGACATCTTTGCAGAAAAGAAATTCAAAGACTATTTAGATATAGACAAAGTGTTTATTAGACCATCATTTCAATTGCCAAAATGCATTTCTCCAGGTGAAACTTCAAAGGATATAACGAAATCGCTTTACGAGAAAGAAGGTAATATGAACGGATTTGAAGAGCGTGTAATCAATGAAATTGGGAATATGGCAAATATTGCTTTCTGGACAAGAAACATTGAACGAAAGGGCTTCAGAATTAATGGTTTCATTAACCATTATCCAGACTTCATTATTCAAACAAAAAGCGGTAAGACAATACTATTGGAAACAAAAGGAGATCATTTGGACGCAGAGTCAAAAATAAGGCTAGGAAATCTTTGGGCAGGTAAAGCAGGAAATAATTATCGATACTTTATGGTATATGAAAGACGAATAGTAGATGAAGCCTACAAATTAGAAGATTTTATTAATATAATTAAAGACATTTAGTGCTTGATCGGTACATGTAAATACCAATTTCATAGTACTATAAAACAAATTTTGTATATTGTTATTAATGTCTAGACTCAAGAAAAGAAAAAGGGAAAAAGCTCGTATTCGTAGACAACTTAGAAGACAATATTTGAGGTTCTTAAAAAATCATCCTAACTTACCTCAGAAAAATCAAACTACTGAGATTAAATCTGTTAATCAACTTGTAAGATTCAACCATAAAGAGAGAATTGAAAATACTAAAGAAATAGAAATGCGGATACTAATTAGAACTATAAGAGTTTTTGGATTCAGAGGACTCCAAAATATTGAATTAGAACTTGAAGAAATTACAGTTTTAACTGGTATGAATAATTCAGGTAAAACATCCATTTTGAAAGCTTTACAAATTGCACTTGGGAATAAGCAATTTATTTCTCAAGATGATTTTCATATTTCCGATAAAAGTACCTCAAATAGTATCATAGTTGACTTACTTATTGTTCCGTGTAATTCAAAAGGAGAAAAAACAAACGAGTTTTCTCCGGATTGGGAAATACTTTTTACAGTTGACAGAATAAAAACTGATACTGCTGGCAATTCCTATATTCCCATAAGAACTGTTGTTTCATTTGATGAAATTAATAACAGCTATAAGTCCAAACCATATATATTAAAAGAATGGCCAGTTTTCAAAAATGTCGATGGAATATTTTGGTATAAAGTTGATAATGGAATTGAGAGAAGCTCAAACTTCGATGAAATCCCATTTTTTTACATGGAAGCGCAACGAGACATTATTGAGGATATGAAGGTGCGAAATTCATTTCTAGGAAAAATGATTTCTAAAATTGAGTATTCAAAAAAAGATATAGAACTTATTGAAAAACAAATTAATGAACTTAATGAGCAAGCCGTAAACAGTAGCGAAATTCTCTCAAATATTAAAGAGACCTTAAAAGAATTAGATACGGCAATGGATAGTTCGAGTGCCGGTGTTGAAATAACTCCATTTACTAAGAAACTAAGAGATCTAAATAAAGGATTAACGATATATTATTCTGATAGAAAAGATAGTTTCTCAATGGAATATCACGGTATGGGAACACGAAGTTGGTCCTCATTACTAACAGTAAAAGCATTTGTTACATTATTAAATAATAACGCGCAAAAAAAAGGCACTCCATTTTATCCTATAATAGCTATTGAAGAGCCGGAAGCACATCTACATCCAAATGCTCAAAAAAAACTTTATTCTCAAATATCAGAGATAAAAGGTCAAAAAATTATAGCAACACATTCTCCTTACATTGCTGCTTCAGCAGAATTAGGTCAAATCCGAAGCTTTTATAAAAGTGATGAAAATGTTCTTTGCGGTAAATTAGAAATAGGTCAATTTGATCCTGAAGAACTTAGAAAGATATCCAGACAAGTTGTTAATACACGTGGAGAAATATTCTTTTCAAAAACACTTGTTTTTTTTGAGGGGGAGACTGAAGAACAAGCTTTGCCAATATTCGCAGAACAATTTTTTAAGAAGACTTCTGTTGAATTGGGGATAGATTTCATTGGTGTAGGAGGAAATGGTAATTATCTTCCTTTTTTAAGAGTTGCTGAAGCATTACATATACCATGGTTTATATTAAGTGATGCGGAAGTTAATGTAAAAAAATCTGTCAAAAAGCAATTCATTGATAGTAAGTCAAATAAAAATGAGAAAGATGTAATAGTTTTTCTTGAAGATGGGAATAATTTTGAAAAACAATTAATAAAAGATGGATTCATTGAAGAAATACGGAGCGCAATTTTAGAAAATGAAATCCTTAAATGTATTGAAGATCAACATAAGGCTGCTAAAGAAAAGGAAATAAAAGGTTACGATACGGCTAGAATTTTACAGGAAATAAGTGATTCAAAAGCATCTTATGGACCAGCTATAGCTGAAAGCATTGTGGATAGTGGGAAAAAATTACCTACAATAATTATAGAACTCTTCGATAAAATAGATGAATTATTAAATAAAAAGCTTGATCACTAATGTCAATTATTAATCTTACAATAAAGCAGCAAGAGATTGTTAATCATAAAGAAGGACCAATTCTTGTAAGAGCTAGTGCTGGAAGTGGAAAGACTAGAGTTCTAACGGAACGCATAAAAGGTCTCCTAGGTGAAACAAAAAGAAATATTCTTGCTATTACTTTTACCAACAAGGCCGGAGAAGAAATGAAAGAAAGGCTTGGTTCTTTTTCAGAACAAAAAAGCCGTCTCTTTATTGGAACATTTCACGGATTTTGCCAATATGTGCTAGAAAACCATGGAAGTTTGATTGGGTTTTCAAATATGCCTGTCATTTTTGAAGATGAAACAGACAGATTGAAACTAATTGAACAAGCCCTACAGGCTACCCCATCATTTTATTCAATCTATAAAAATCAAAACAGCAAAGACCAAAGTTATTTTCTTCATCAAGTCTTGGTTTTTATTTCTCAGGTTAAACGTGAGCTTTTATCCGAAGAGCAACTTTTTGCTGAAACTAATGATGAAAACAATGTTTTGCTATATAAAGCCTATCAGGAAATCTTATCAAATCAAAACGCAATTGATTTTGACGATTTACTGTTATTTACCTATAACCTTTTTGTGCAACAACCATCCATTTCTGCTTTATACCGAAGAACTTATGAGTATATCTGTATAGATGAAGCCCAAGATTTAAATAATGCTCAGTATCAATTATTAAAGGTTTTAACTAATAAAGAACATCGCAATGTGATGATGGTGGGAGACCCAAATCAAGCAATCTTTGCTTTTAATGGATCATCATCTACTTTCATGAACGTGAAATTTGTTGAAGATTTTAATCCCAAAATAGTAGAACTAAAAGAGAACTTCCGTTCATCAAAAAGTGTTCTTCGAGCTGCCGGGAAAATAATACCTGGTTCTTCTGAAATTGGGAATACTGTTATTGAAGGGATTTTCGAGATTCACAAAACTCTAGATGAGTCTGACGAAGCCAACTGGATATTAAAAAAGATACAAGAATTAATTAAGCAGAAGTTTAATAACAGTATTGAAGGAGAAATTTCCTTTGAGAAAATTGCCATTCTTGCAAGAAATAAATATGTTTTTAAAGAGCTTGAATGTCTTTTTAAAGCTAATATAATTCCATTTTATTATAAAATAACACCAGGTTCAATAAAATTTGAATCAAGTATAATGAAGATATTTGATTTATCTCTGAAGGTAAAATTAAATCCTCAAGACACTCTACATTTTGAGCGACTTAAAGATTTATTAAAGATCAAGAACAAAAACACATTTAAAACTCTTTATGATGTTATTAATGATCCTATACAAAAATATCTCTTACAGTTAATAAATAACCTTTTAGAGGATGGGAGTAACTTTAAAGTTACATTACACTCTTTTAAGTCATTTATTATCAATAATGAACAAATAAATGATGATAACGAAAAAAAGATGATTTTAAATGATATTGAAGAGGTTTTGATTCATTGGCATAACTATGCTGTTAAAGTTGAAAGAAAATCGCTCAACAATTTTAAAAATTCAATGGCTCTTGGTCAAACGAGTCCAATGAGTCAACAAAAAGGTATTACGCTAAGCACGGTGCATACTATGAAAGGCCAGGAGTATGAAATTATTTTCTTAATGGGAATGGATAATGAAACATTTCCTGATTATCGTGCAATTAAAACGGGAGGAGTAGAAATGATTCAGGAAAAGAACAATTTATACGTGGCGTTTACACGAGCAAAACGATTTCTTTACGTTACCTGGCCTGAAAAGAGAATGATGCCATGGGGTGATATAAAAATGAGAAGTATTTCGTCTTTTCTTAAAGATTTTTAACTACATAAATTCATGCTTATAAAATTGGCATTACTTGGAAATGTCTTAGTAAAATGAATTTACAACCAAAAACATTTGAAAAACTTAGGAGTTTAATCAATGAAGAAACTGAGTACCGGTCAGGTCCTAAATTAGTTGATTTTTTTAATGGCTTGGGTTTTAACGATGCTTATTCATGGAAAGGAGGCTTCCCCTCTCGATGGATTTATACTGATGAAAAATTATCCAAAGTCAATGGAACTCCAGAATTAGATAAATGCATTAAAAAAGTTTTTACTCCAGTAAATTTTATCGGTCGTTTTATTGATTTAGACAAATTAATATCAGAATTTAATCAATATCTGGCATTTGACGGTTGGAAAGTAGTCAGAATTGAAAAAGAAATCACATTTCCCAAAGCGGATAAAATAAATTTTGAGTCTGCTTCAGAAATAAAAGAAGGCGATTTCCTGAAGAAAGAGTTTAGTGAAATTTCATTCGATAAACTTGGCCTAGCCAACTAACTATATTGCAGGAAGCTGGCGATAATGCAAACACAACATAATCAAATGATTAGTAATTATTAATATCAAAATGAAAACATTTGACTTTTATAACCCGATAACTCACCATGGAATTTTGCCAGTTCGCGTTTTACAACATAATATCATTGATTGGTTTGAAAACACTTCACCAGATCTTCTTGAAGATATGATTGGAGAGTATAAATACAATGAACTGCAAAATGCAATCGAATATAGAATCGAACGAAATCCCATCACAGATGTCTGCGAAATCTCAGAACAAAAACAATTTATTTTGTATGAAAATTATAATCAGTTCCTTTGGTCGACATGCTATTCAATTATTGTACTTTTCGACGAAGCCATCCAAATTCCAACACTTCTAGGCAATTACAATGGCAAAATTGATTATGATAATGTTCTTATAAGAAGGGCTGTTGCTACATTTAAAGAGGGGTTTAGCTTATTTAGATTTTACAATGACTCTCCTTTTTTTGCTTTACCAAATCCAGAAAAATATAGTGAGTATGAACAAAAATATATTGAGAAAGCAAGCGGAGTTTTTTTAGCGGCCATGACCTATATACTTGTTCATGAGTTTGGTCATCAATATTTTGGACATTTAAATGTTCAGGCTACTCCGGATGAGAGAAGAAAAGATGAATTTGTTGTTGATGATTTCGCTTATGACAAAATCTCAACAAGATTTGATTCAGAATATGGTTCAACATATAAATTAGGGTTGTTAACTGCTTTAACATCATTGTATTTTTTGGATGAGAAATTGACTGGCGGAGACTATCACCCTGATCCTGATTCGAGATTAATACGGCAATTAAATAAAATGGGACTTTCTGATCGCGATAATTTGTGGGGCGTAGCAAGTTTATCCTTTCGACTTTGGACAATTGTTTATAATCAAAAGATAGATTTCTCAAGTAACGTTAACAATTACAAGGAATTATTTGAAATAACTTTGGATATAATGAAGGAAGTAAAGCACACCGCTAAAGGACAATAAGGCCATAAACTGACCACCTTTTTTACATGCTGGCCAACAAATTTTTTATGACATGGAAATTCTTGCTTACTTATTGAGATACTCCGATCTGAGCACCTTCATCTTGATAGGTGAGCTTTCATTAGTATATCTGGACCCATTAAAAAACAAATCCAGCTCAAATTGCAAAAGCCGAGCTTATTGACCACATTTCACCGGGAAGGTTACAATTTACATACACAGCTAAACAACAAATATTTTAAACCGGCTTTTGTTGGTCAATAATGTCCGACCAATTATGGTAAAGCCCACTGGTTTTTCCAAGATTTTCCATTTTCTCTCAAATGAAATTAATTAATAAAAGAATATACTTTTAACTAGAATAAATCCGATTATGTGAAACCTTAAACATTGAAAATTATATATCTTTACTTATTAATTGTAAAGGGTTGAAATAAAAATGTTTACTAAAGCAGAATCTGAGTTTCTACTAAGGAGACTTCAAAGAAATGAAGTTGTTCTATTTGTTGGTGCTGGTTTTGCAGCGGAAGCAACAAATCATAAAAATGAAAAACTCCCAATAGGGAAACAACTTGCGGAGAAAATTTGGAATTTTATTGGTATGCCAGGATCTTATGATGGGACTCCATTGCAAACAATGTATGAGGCTTTACTTAATGCAGGGATAAAACAGAGTGAAATAAAAAAGTTTCTTGAGGACATATTTTTAGTAAAGAAATTTCCTGATTATTATTTAAACTTAATATTACCTTACTGGTATAAAATTTATACAACTAATATCGACAATCTACTAGAGAAAATATACAGTAAGAGTAACCAAAAATTCAAAATTCTAAAATATCCCAAAGATGAATTTCAAGAAGTGGATAAATCGTTAGAGACGATTCAATTCATTTATCTAAATGGTAAATTACCATGTGAACCACCGAATGAACTTATTTTTTCAAAAAAGCAATATGCAAGAAGTTCAAATGATTTACAGCCATTGTACCATCAATTCGTAAATGATTATTCAACCACAACAACAGTATTTTTAGGTACATCTATTGATGAACCAATTTTCGAACAATACATTGCAGCTAGACAGATAAGACCATCAGGTATTGCCGAACATAGACCACAATCATATTTAATTGATCAGCATATATCTCCAGCAAGAGAATTACTTTTAAAAAATTTATATAATATAGTACCAATAAAAGCATCAGTTGAAGAATTTTTGAACTGGATTAATAATAATAAAGCTGATTTATTGGATAAAATGGATACTTTAAAAGTAACCTTCCCATCATTTGCTGAGCTTTTTGATAAGGTTAGAGAGACGGAAATTAAAAAATTAGGGATATATTTTAATGAGTTTTCTTCTGGATTTAGAAAAGTTAATCCTTTTGGAGTTGCCTTAGTAAAAGATCGGAGATATTTACTAGGTTCTTCTCCAACATGGAATGATATTTATCAAAACTTTGATGCTCCTAGAAAAATTACTAAAGATATTTTCGAGTTTATTGAAAAGTCTATTGTTGAAGAACCTAATCAAGTTAAAATTATATCATTATTAGGTAGTGCGGGGTCGGGGAAAAGTACAATATTAAAACGACTCGCACTTCAATTGGCTCAAAATGGTCGTTCAGTATTCTTTTCATATTCTGAATATATTCCCGAGTATAAAAGTATAGTAAAAACATTAAATAGTTTAAATGACAAGGTTATCCTTATTCTTGACAATGCTGATTTAATGTTAACACAATTGCAAGGCATCGTATCAGAATTGCATGCCTGTACAAAACCACCAATAATTATTATTTCGACTCGGACAAATGCATTTGATAGAATAACGGGGAAAATTGAACCTATTATTGAAATAAAGGAATTTAAAACAACTAATCTCGACAAAGATGAGATTATTGCACTTTTAAAAATATTAGAAGACAATAATTTGTTGGGGCATCTTAAGGGATTAACACAATTTGAACGAATTAAAGAATTTGAAAACAGAGCTAAGAAACAGATTCTAATTGCCATGAGGGAGGCAACGAAAGGGGAGAATTTTGATGTAATTATACATAGTGAATATCAAGAACTTGTACCTAAAGAAGTAAGATTTTTGGTAGCCTGCATTGCTTTAACAACAGAAGCTGGGTTTACAGTATCAAAGCAAGATTTTGTCGGATTTAGCGATTTAACACCTGCAGAAACATTATATTATCTTGAAAGGAATTTACATGATGTTGTTATCAAGGCTGGTCCAAAAGAAGACAGATTATTATTAAGGCATAGTATCATCGCTGAATACATAATAAACCATTGCTTAGGTTCAGAGGAATTAAAGAAAGTATATTTAAGAATACTTACATCTCTAGCACCAGAAATTAACATATACGACTGGAAATCAAGAAAATATACTTTATATAGAGAAATTATCAATCACTTTAAAGTTTACAGAAGATTTGCGAAAGACATTAACAATGCAAGAGAATTATATGAATCATTGATGCCTTATTTCAACATGGACTTTCAATTCTGGCTTCAATACGGATCACTTGAATTGGAAGGTAAAGCTGGAAGCCTAGAACTCGCTGAGAATTATTTATTGCAAGCAGAATCACTGAGGCCTCATAATACAAATATTAAAAATGCCTTGGCAAATTTATATTATAAAAAAAGTATTTCAACTGGCAGCGATGCGGAAGCAGTTTCGTATCGAGAATACGCTAATGAATTAATTGATGAGATGTTATATGAACTAAGAATTGATGATCCACATACTTATCATATTTATTGCAAAGGGAATTACATTTATATTGTTGAAAGAATAAGGGATTTTAAACTGATTAAGAAAGAATTAGAGATTTTGAAAAAAGTAATAGAAGTTGGTTTGAAAAATCATCCTTTAAATAAAAGACTTCAAAATGTAAGTGAAATCATAAATAAAGCTTATTTATTAACTTCTGTTAAGGAAGAGGTAACATTCCCTTTAATGCCTAATGATTTTGAATGATTAAAAAGTAGGAACCCTAATTTATATAAGGGGAATGCTTATTCAAATATTAAATGTCCTCAATTTTGTCCCCTCGAATAAGAAAAACCCTCTAAACATATGATTTAAATGGTTTTATATTATTCAATTGTGGGTCCATCTGGCCCATTTATAATTGATGTCTTATTTAATTACTGTCCTCTCTTTAACTCAAAAAATAAGAACTAATGAACATAATACCCTTACATCCAATTTTAAAATTAGTCCAACAACTAACGCGAATGATGCTATGAAAAGCAGTGACCAACACCTTTTTTGTCTTGGAAAATTCTTCATCAATATTTTTTCCCTTAATGACTTCTTGAATTCAATAAGCTGCTTAAAAGAGATTTATTAAAAAAATGTTCGCACCTAAAAAAAGTATAAACTTCGTTTTTATTAGGAAAAAATTAAATAGTTGTAATTGGATGAAAAAGTTAATAAATCATAAATAACTAATTTCTCAGGATGTTTTACAGGGGTATACACGGGAAATTGTTGTTTGTCTCTGAAAGGTTCAGGGGTACAAAGGAGGTGGCCATAATTTTGACGAAATGAAAATTGAGCATCCAGAACAGTTTAATATTGATGAGTTGGACAACCTACCCTATAGTGGTACCGAAATTGAACCTTAAATAAGCAGGCATAGTTGAGGTGAAGGAATTGTAAGAGAATGGGGATGTGAAAAAGGAGTGTGTATGCTCAATGATCAGGGGAGAGGTAATGGTAAGATATGGGAGAGAGTAAGAGACGAGTCTTGATGATAGTGTAAGACAATTGTAGTTAGATGGAGATTAAACAACTATTTGTTAAAAAATAGAGGATTGGAATAAATTGTTATGTGGTTTTTATCAATTAAATAGGATGTCAATTCCCCCTACAAAAGAGGATCGCAAACTTAAACTAATTTTTTAATTTTTTTTATATTCCACAATCTTTTTTTCGATAAAATCTTCACAGACTATCAGACTCGTAATTATTGTTAATATGCTGATAACTATTCCCATAACAAGGCAAAGGTACATATTTTAATTTCCATTTACAACAACTTCAGATATGTTCTTTTTTAATTAAGTAATTAATTTCACCTTTTTTAAGCTTATCTAAATTCAAATTTTAATAGCGTTCAGATTAAACTTTTTTACATCTCCTAAACCAATTTGACTGATTTCTCTTTTAATAGTATCTGCTTCAAATTCAGTCACCATATCTAATATCAATGAATCATCTACAGCATCTGGAAGTAACGCAACATTTAAGTCCCTATATTCATTTTCGACAGAAGGATAGACAATGCCTTTAAATCGCTTTCCTTGTGGATGATTGAGAATGAAATTAAAATATGCACAAGATAATTTATAATTGTTTTTATCCCCTTTAATATTTCTTGAAAATTCCTTTGAGAAAAACTCGAGAACTCTTTGCGCATTAGCATCATTGCCTATGAGGTTTAATACTTTCAAATAGAGATTTTTAAGACTCTCTTCCTTCATCATCGCCTCTTTATTGCAAACCATTCCTATAACATCAATACTTTTCTTTACATACCATCTACCTAATGTAAATCTTTCTAATCCTGGTGCTATCATTCCATCTTTAAATAAACTACTTGTTTCAAAGATTGCAGTATCATCCTTATGTCCAGCATAGAAAAGTGATTGTCCTATATTATTGGCTCGGCCATATTCTTTTATTTTGCTAGCATCTTTATTATAAGATATTTCTTCTTTTGTTATAAAAGGTTTTGATTCGTTTTTGCGAGCTCTATAAAGATACTTACCGGCTGGCATAGTAAGAATAGGATGCGGGACTATAGTTTCACTTAATAATTCTAATATCTCATTATACGCATTTGAATTGTTTAAATCCAATGATTTAAGTTTTTCTATATTTCGAAATGAATTAGAATAATCTATAATAAGCTCCATACTTGATTATCAAAGATTAATACCAAAATATTTACAGGCTCTTTTAATGGATGCTACAACTTGAATTTACATTTCTCTGAGGCTAATTTAGCTTAAATTGAGTTTACAGATGGACCAAAATTTCCATCTTTATATAGTCTTAACTGAAATTTAGATCCACTTAGAACAATCTTATAGAATTTGATAACTGGAAATAGTAAATCCTTAGTCCCATTTATATATTTTTTATTTTCTATTATATGGGATAATCCTATCTCATTATATAATGGTGTCTTTAATCCATATATTATACCCTCAATAGATTCGGAGATAGAGCAAAATTCTGTCTCAAAACTCACTATCCTAAATTCAGCTTCCGATCTCCAATCATAATGTTTCTGAAAGAAAAACTCATTAAAATAAGTATCAATGATTTCCTTAAAATAATTATTCTTCTCTCCATCGCGAAGTCTTCTTGCATCAAGTATTGGGACCTTAAATTTCAACTTATACCTAACTAATCCCTCGAATTTTAATTTTTTTTCATTTTGTTTTAAAAATTTTGCTTTATTAATAATTAAACAAACCCCTCTGTGATTGTTGCCATAATGAGCCCACATTTTAGGCAATCCCCAACCTGGAATAATAGTATTATTATACTCCTTATCTGTGCTGAAACAAGTAATATTATATTTCTTACCCTCCTTGATCAGTTTTAATCTTGATGTTAATCCTAATGTCTTCTTATATGTTTCATCATCCAATTTGATTAAGAATCTACTTTCTACGGGATCATTAATGAACTCAGTTTTATTCATTAGCAGCTGTAATGATGGTAAAATTTTCTCAGCAAAAGTATCAATAGTAGTATAGTGATATAATAAGTTCATTATCAAATTATCTTTCTAATATATCCTTAATATCAGTGGGGCGAATCCTTTTCTTAGCCAATTCCTCATAAACTATTGGATCATTAGTAAAGTCATTATATCTTCTTCTCAATATACTTAAAAGATGCTCCTTTTTAAGTCCCATTGCATCTAATGGTAATCTTCCACCATCCCCATTAAATGACATAGCTAAATCATCAAAAAATCCTATCTTTTCTAAAGAATTCATTGTTTCTGGGTCCAGAATAAACCATAGAATATTATTACCTATTAAATATCCAATATATCTTGATTCGCCGTAATTTAGAACTTCTAATAGGGATTTACCCTTCCATTTCCCGAAATTGAATATCGTCTCGAAATTGTAGATTTGAGGTTTCATCGGAATTATTTTATAGAAAGATAAGAAATTTATTAGAATAATAATTAGGAGCAATGTGACCTAATTTGCAATAACCAGGCTTATTGACCACATTTGGCCGGAAAGGATACAATTTACATACATAGCTAAACAACAAATACTTAACTCAGGTTCTAGGTGTTCAAAATTGTTCGGCCAACTCTGGTCAGGCAAACTGATTTTTCCAGGTACAAATGAATCAATCTATAATGAATATAATGAACAAAAATTAAAAACTAAAGAAAAAAGAAAAGATGAAGTTTGAAAATAACACATCAGATATTGAAAGGCTTATAACTGAATTTGATGAGAGGAGCTTAAGAAGTTCAATTTGTAATTCAAAAAGGACAGAAATTAAGCTAAAGGATATTCCTACTAATCTTAGGACAGTATTTATATTATCTATGAAAAGAAACGTGTTTAAAGAAAATCCAACCTTAGTTTACTGTAAAAAGTGTGAAGTATATTCGTTGTTTTCTTCAATTAAACCTGGTTCAAAAATTTAATTGTATCTATATTTAAAGACAGAAAAACAGCTCTAAATACTTCTTTTTCAACATTTAATTGAATAAATTGCGATAACAAAGTAAAAGTTGATATCGCAATTTATTTATTTGAAGAAAGATCATGATGCGAGATTGCCAAAATGCTCGTCGGAGATTTGTTGAATTTGAATTAATCAATGCTCGTCAGTAAAGCAAGTATTCTTAGGGGTTAACAAACGTAATACTTAATATTAAAATAAATGACTCATGAGCCTACATTAATAATATCAGATTTTCTTGAAAGAATTATGTCCATTAGTAAAGAAGATCTACTACAATCGGGAAGTCGAGTAATTTGGATGGATAATATAGAGAGATTAATCGAACAAGAAGGAGTTTATTGGCTTTTGTATTATAATGGATTTGCTTTTGATCTTGCTACTCGAAATGGAGTCTTGTATTTAATAAGAGATTTTAATTCCACAGATCATAATATGGTTCATATCGATTTGAACCAACTTCCTAAATTTCCATGTATAATTCAAGTAGCATGGGATTGTGATTTTATTGAATTAATCGTGTCAGTGCCTAAGTACAAGTATTCAACGGACTTGGATGACTACAAATGCACCAAGAAGACGGTTGGTTATAATACTCCAACTGATTTTATAAAATGGGTTGATAATCAATTCAAAAATCAAAATAGAGCATACGAAACTGTTGAAGATTTTAGGCGACGTTTATTAGAAATAATTAAAAGCATTCAGAGAAAGATTTATACATATTCGACTTTGGATGAGTTTTGGAATAAAATTGAAAAAGACAAAGAACAATTTATTTATAGTCCCAAGTTAGAGAAGGAAATTCTTACTTCATTAATGAATTACATAAATGACGATTTGAGATTATCAAAAATCAATTTTGAATTGAATGAGAATTCTGATTCAACATTTATAAAAGGAGTTTTTTCCACTAACGTTGGAAAAGCTGGCAACTCATCAATTATATTAGGCTTAAAGCATGCACATTCTAAAGATTTACTAAATGAGGTATCAAGCAATTTTCTTTCGCTTCTTAGGTCAGAAAAATCAAAATATGGAGTATTCATTGTACCATGGTTTAAATGTGAACGTTTTGATGATAATAGTTTTGAAACATATGTATCAATGGAATATGAAATAAGTAAAAACGTAAGTAAAGCATATTCGTTGAATCCAGATTTAAAACACAGCATCACACACATAACTCTTGATCTAACACCTGACACAAAATATTCGAAACAGCATCATATGGCCAATAATTCAGACTTAAAAATTGAGAAAACCGATAAAGAATTATTCGCGACATATCAAGGAAGAAAGATCAATTTTAGTAATTTAATATTGATTGGTAAGAGGAATGCGGTCTTATCAGATAATGAGCAGCTAAAATTATGTAAGTATAATATAAAGTCATATTGTAGTAGCAAAAAGATACCTTTCAAATTTGGGAAAAACTTTACACCAATATACTCAAAGCCACTAACAAATGAATATTCTACATTTTACAAGTATATAAAGCCTGAAATATTTGATAATTTTATTAGTAAAGGACATTGGCAGCTAGGAACTATTGAATACTATCGGACAATAGAAAATAAGAAGATTAGAGATGAGTTTGAGGGATATTCCTTAATTAACCTCAACTTAAATAATCATATGGTGGTAATTTCATTTATAACAGGGTATAATTATTTGATTTTATGTGGGACTAGATCTTCAAACTCATTATATCATAAAGAAACCTTTGGTGATAAAGAAATTTGTATTACAAATATTAAATCATTTGCAGAAAATATTTGTCAGCAAATCCATGCTAAAAGATATTTTGTACAAAATATCGAATATAATTCTTCAAAATATTATGTAGTAAAAAATAAGATCCATGATGCGTACATAGACCCCGCAAGAAATTTATTTACACCACCTTTTTTTGACAAAATATTTGAACATACTTTCTACCCAAGTCTTTTTGTTAAACCGGACTATTTTAAACAAGAGAATGAAGTTCGAATAGTTTTTGAATTAGATAGGGATTGTTTTGAACCGTATAAATTTGAAGATAAAAGCCTCATTAATTTTATACAATGTTAAGATTTTTTGATTTGTATTGTTCAAATAATACTGAGCTTTATTGACCACTTTTCAAAGGTTAACGAATCTACGCTTTGCCAAGCATCCTAAACATTCCGGTTCCGCAAGTTGGACATTTACCCTTCATTGCTTTTCTGCCATTTTTCATTGTAACTTCAACAGGATCTTTAATTTCTTTTTTAGACTTACATTTTACACAATATCCTTCCATGATCTAATTAATTTAGTTGTGATTAATCTGTTTCATTACAAATGTAAGCTATTTGCAATGTGTTTGCAAACAGTAATTGCTAAGTAAGCAAGAAATAAGGGTCGACTCACGAAACGTAAGTCAACGTACGTCTCCGACAAGATATTGCCTTAAGTTTTATTAAACGAACCTTTTTTGTTTCTGGTAGAAACTACGGTTTATAAAGATCATTTTTGCTGGGGGAGCAAAAATGTATAATCAATCATTCCGGTTTGGGTTTGCGCCGGAATGGTAGTGACCAACACCACTTTTGTATTGGGAAAATTCTTCGTCATGGGGAAAAGAAAAGTTATTTAACAAGAAAGAGATTGAAAATTCTACTTCTGCACGACCCAAACAAAAAAAAAGTATAAATTTATAAAGCAATACTGCTTGATTAAATAGCAAATTATGAATTGGAATGGCACTTTTATTCTTTCTTAATGGTACTTTGACACGAGTATTAACAAGCTAACTTCTGATATGAAAAGAAATATAATGTTCTGTTTATTTGCTCTTCTATCTATATTCGTTCAAATACTTCAAGCTCAGAACAAGCAAAACTCCATTATTTCAGGCGTTGTTTGTGATAGCTTAACAAAAGGACCCTTGTCATACTGTACTATTTTGGTTCTCAGAGATTTTGATTCGACATTTGCTTATGGAACAATTAGTAATAAGGATGGAAAATTTACTTTTGAAAATGTTTTATCCAAATCTTATATTGTTAAATTCAGTTTCATTGGCTATAGGAATAAAGAAGTCCGAATTTCTTTACCGGATGCTAATATAAAGGATACTATATTTTTATCAATGGAGACTATTTCTTTAGGTGGGGTCAATATCACAACGGAGGTTTTTGAAAGGGAAATAGATAAACTAATAATGAATACTTCACAGATTAAACTTCCTGTTGGAAGCACTGTGGTTGATTTAGTAAAAGAAGTTCCTGGGGCTTATGTCTCCCCTGAAAATAACCTGACAATCCTTGGTAAGGACGTAAGAATTCTTATTGACGATGCTCCAGTTCGTCTTCCTTTTGATAAATTAATCCATATTTTAAATGGACAGGCAAGCAAAGATATTGGCAAAATTGAGATAATGTATACTCCTCCGCCAAAATATATAGATGAATGGAATGGGCCAATAATTAATATTGTAACAAAGAAAAAACTCGAATCAGGATTTTACGGCACTGTAACAAATTTTAGTAGTTATGGGAAGTATCCTCGTGACGAATTTTCAGTTGATGTAAATTATCGAACAGCAAAATTTAATGCCTATGTTCTTTTTGATACACGATTTTCAACTAGAGAAGTTATAAAGACAGTTACCCAAACAAATCTAGCGGATAATCAAATCTCAGTTTTCTCCTCTACTAAAGAAAAAGAACAGGAATATGGTTCTTATTTAACTTCCGGTTTAGGAATATTGTTAAATGAAAAAAACAAAATTGATCTAACCTATAATGGTAATTTTTTCAGATACAACACTAAGTTAAATGATAGTATTAATTACTTTACAAGAATCTTGCCCGATACCTTTGCTATCTCTTCGAACCGACAGGGGAAACACAATACGGATCATGAGTTTAACATCTTTTATAAGAATAAATTAAGTGGAGACAATCATTTTATTACCATTGAAAGCGATTATGCAATAAGCGATATAAATGATGATCAGAATAGAAATTATAACTTTTTCAGTGGTAACCATGACAATCGTCTTTATACTGAATTTAACAGGGATAATACTAAGTTAAGATCAAAAAACTTTTTCTTTCGTGTTGATCATTCAATAAAAGTTAAAAAATTTAAAATTGAAAGTGGTCTGAAATATAGTTTTAGTAGTGTAGCCAATGATTTCATTTTTGAAAATAATATAAGTGATTCCTGGATTAATGATACAACAAAAAGCAACTACTTCGAATATAAGGAGTTCATTCTTTCAGGTTATTTAAGTGCAGGGCAACAACTTTCATCTAAATTTGGATACTCCTTTTCATTGAGAGGATCTAATACATGGTTAGAAAGTTATTCAAAGACAATAAATAATTATTATAAGAACAATTACTTCAAGATTTTGCCATCCATTTTCATGAATTATAAATTTGATACTAATAATGAGATAACTTTAAATTATGACCGTAGAATAAATAGGCCATTTTTTGAGACATTAAATCCATTTACATATTATGATAGTCCGATATTGTTTACACAGGGAAATCCTTATCTGGTTCCTGAAATAAATAATAGTTTTAATATTATGCATAGATATAAAACTGTCTTCATATCAACAATTAGCTATAACAAGAGCATTAATAGTATTTCCTTAAGACCTATTCTGAATAATACAGGAAATGAAATAGTAGGATATAAATATTCTAATTTCGGGTCTTCAAGGGCATTTAATCTTACAAGTGTATACTTACAAAGATTTTTGAATAACAAGCTTAACTTAAGGTTGATTCCTTCAGTTACTTACTCAATAAATGATGACACAGGATCTGATTTTCATAAGGAATCATTCTACTATGACGCTAGTTTGATTTCAACATACACTATTGACAAAAGCTCTAGGTGGATGTTTAGTATTTATAATAGTTTTAGCTCTGGCAAGAGTATAGATTATTCTCAATATGGGAGTGCGTACAAATGCGGATTTTCTATGTCACGATCCTTCTTTCATAATAATTTAAATTGCTCCATTGATATTAATGATCTTTTTAATTCCGGAGATAGAAGAATCAACTTATTAGTAAAAAATGTTGAGTATAAGATAATTAACATTCCAGATAGTAGATTTATTCGATTAAGATTGTCATATTCTTTCTCTAAAAAGAATCTTGAACAGTATGATAGGCATGACATATACAATGAAGGGAAAGGTAGAATCAAATAAGTTTTAAAATTGATAAGTTTTTGGGTCTTTCCCATATTTTGCTCAAGCTGATTCGATGGATTGTGGACCTGCCTGACTACAAATGGTTTCCAACCATTATAGTAAAGATTTTAATTTAGACACTTTACGTGAACAGATTGAATTTAACCGGGACAAAACTAATGAGTTTTATTAAACGACCGTTTAATAAAACTATTTTTAATCAAAGGGATATTAAAGAAAAAGTTCGATTAATCGCTTTTTATTAATCAAAGTTCTTTTTATATTTGCTGGTACATATATTAGAACTATCATGAT
>Ga0182027_10003805_pt1 | contig 23697 bp, 31 predicted proteins | sample 712E1DmetaG_FD_121300 | JGI IMG/M metagenome (GOLD analysis project Ga0182027, IMG submission 121300) | Permafrost microbial communities from Stordalen Mire, Sweden - 712E1D metaG (Illumina Assembly) | ecosystem: Environmental > Terrestrial > Soil > Wetlands > Permafrost | place: Sweden... | reverse complement strand
CTCCTAGCTACTAATTTCACTCCTGCAGCTATAGGGGAAATGATACCAGATAGTCCGTACCTATCAACCAAATACTCTTTAATACAGTCTGCACTGGTGGTCTTCCCAACTCCTGCCTTTCCTGCTACTAATATAGCAAGTGTCTTAGACAACATCCGTTTGGTTTCTGACATCCTCTACAATCCCTTCCAATACTTTTATATTAATATAGTCGTTCTCAGCCAAAAACTTCAATAGATATGCTAAAGATGAAACGGATATAATCATAGCATTATTAGAGGAAATAAAGAAATCACTTCCACCATCTTGCTTGATTATAATCAGGTTCATACTTGGTATCTTAGATACTTGTATTCGAGATGGCATTACGTTTACCCTTCTCTAATTCAAGAGATACACGGTTAGTTGCTACTTGTTTATAGTGTCTGTTCTTAGCTCTAACTAATACATCCATAGCTCTCTCTAAATTAGTGTCTAAAGTTTTCACGGAATATGGAAATTCTTCCATAGTAGATTCTTCATTCTCTTTCATACACATATTTGCTTCCAATAATGCTTCCCAAACTCCGTCCTTAAATGTTGCCGTCTGCGTTACAGTATTAATAATTTTAATCATATCTATCTCCTTTAGAATTTCAGAGTGGTATTTCTTGATTACAGATATATTATACCACTCTAATTTTCTGTTGTCAATACCCAATTTAAGAATTCGTCAAAATTACTTTCTTCTTATCTTTACTCAATAAGTTTTCACCTTTGCGAGACAGACAACCACAATGTTCACATCTTACAGATTCCCATTTGCCCTTAGGTGAATAGTACAACCCTTCGGTATGGACTTTCTCACTACCACAGACAGGACATTGATAAGTATTTATTTCATTATACAATGCTACATTAAAGTTTCTAACATATGGTCTAATTCTATAGTATAAATCTTCACTACTTAAGACATCACCACAATTATAGTTACTCATTTCAGCCAATGCCTGTACATCGCCCTCATTACACTTTCTCCATAATGGAAAACCTTCATGTTCAATTTTGTTCCTTATACCTAACAAATTATTTATATACTCCATCTTATTACTATCAAATCTGAAACTCTGTTTAGCAATCAAATAGGTATCTATTAATATGAATTTCAATGGAGGTAGTCCATATTGTAAGAAAGCCAGGTTCAACAACTTCATATCAAATGATTGTATATTATGACCTATGATTGCATCTTTATCTGATAGAAATTCCCAACAACTTCGTGCAATTCTCGCAGGATTCCTGAGTATAGCCTCAGAAGGAGTCAATACATCAGAATGAATCTCAGAACTATTCAGTACCTTTCCTGCCCAAGCTAATAGACAAGTACCTGCAATTATCTGGTTTATTCCTATATTTTGATCCCATATACCCCACCCAAAGTATATCATGGGTAAAGTTTCTATATCAAGAACTGCTACATTTAATTTAGCATGAGGAATTACTACTGGTGTCTGACCCTTGGGAGGAATTCCTCTCCTAATTCGTTCTGCTTTCATTTCCCAACGTAAGTGTTCACCACTCTTATATTTCCACTTAACAGCCAATGACTTTAGGGTTTCTCCTAAACTATAGTCTGCCAAGTAGTGTTTATAACAATCATCAAATGTTTCTCTATTCAAAGTTTATCTCCTAAATTTCTATTGATAACTTAATGGATTAACTTCTAACTGTGTATCTTCAAATATTCTTCTACCAAGTCTATATCTATATTTGGAATTCATATACTCACTGAGTTTATTTGCCTGATTACAAGATAGATTATATTTATCTGCCATATAGTCTATATATCCTTCATCAGTGAAATAGTCTCCCAATTTATAAGACACCCTATCACATACTACTCTAAATATCTTAGATACAGTATCTCTATCCATACCTAGTTCTTTCTCTGCATAAAAGAAATTTGGTGTATTCAATACGGTATTAAGTACTCGTAATTCATTAGGTGTTATTGTCTTATTATTACTAAATGAATCCAAAGTTCTTTCTACCTGTATCAAGTCTATATATGCATCAGAGTCAATGTCTTCTTTAGCTCGTATTAACTCCCTGTTTAATAACAAAATTTCCACATACCATCCCATAATTATTTATTGATTCCTCCATCCTCGAAACATATCTCTCTGAATTGACAAGATTTACATACATTTTTCTTCTCCAATCCCTCTCTAGAAAACTTATTCTTACTTATCTTGTTTACCATAGTTGGTATATCTACATTCAGTAATTTATCGTAATTAGTACCATCATCATCCAGACCCATCATCTTATTAGAGAACAAGTTAATGTATAAAACTCTATTAGGATATTTATTATATAACCTATAGTAAGCATATTTATACAATAAAAATTGTGGGTCATCGTCTATAGTCCAAGGGTCACGGAAAGATGTCTTCCAATCTATCAATATCCCAGAACTAGGAATTATTCTATCAATTCTACCTACAATGTATATATCATTAAACTTAAATTTAAAGTCCTTCTCTAATTCATCTTTGGTAGTAAGTAATGGTTTATAATAGTTAGAGTAATTATCTATACATGTTTTAATCTTATCATTGAGTTTAATGTCATTAGTGCCTTCTTCTTCAAGATAAAATTTAACTGCTTGATTAAATAACTTAGTCTTATCCTTATTCCATGATAACTCTAAAGCCTTATGTACTGCACTACCTAATTTCATACCATCAGTCTTAATTGAAATTCCATGACTATTTATTCTATAATAATATCTTTGGCTACAAATATTAAAATCTTTTATTGAACTAGCTGACAAATATATCATTATGAAGTTAGTCTCTGATTAGCTGACTCAGTTCGATATAAATCCAACTGCATCTTGTATATTTCAAATTTAGTTCTGGCTTCCTCTAGTGAGGAAATTACTTCTGCTAGTTCTTGTCTCTTAGCCAAGAGTTCACCAGTGAATCCTGTATACTGGAAAGTATTCTCAATATAATTCATTGATGGTACTTTACCATTAGAATAATATTTCTCTTCCGTAGTCATTGTTCTGGTTACATTAGATTCTTCTGCCTTGATTTCAATATCTAACATCATTTTCTTATACAAAAGATTTCTAATCTCCGTAGCCAACTTTAATTGGTCGTCATAATCTGGTATATTTATTGCCATTTTATCTTCCTTTCTTGTATATATTATACCACTATTTTAGGATTTGTCAATAGTCAATTTCTCACTATCTATTAATCCTTTCTGTAGGTCTGTGTATTTGTTTATTAACTCTGCAAATACTTCAACATCTAATACTACAAATACTTTGGTTCCAGCACGAGCATTGTCAAATTTACCTATTAGGAAAGGTAATGAATACGTTCCCTGTGCCTCATTGAATATTTTATCTAACCATTCCTTCTTCAGAGTAAACTGTTTAACTTCTTTATTAGTAGAGGAATTATACCCTACCTTACATTCTCCCTTGAATCTCTGTGGATAGTTATCAATTATTCCTACAATATCACCAGTCAACAGAGATTCACCTAATGTAGTTCCAATTGCTCCTGAACCTGGTATCCTCTTAAACTTAGAACCACTTACTAGTTGTGTTAATATCTCTACAGCATCATGTTCAAATCTTGATCCCTTAACCTTACTCTTATTGGTTCCCATATTATTGTCCACTTATCTTATTAGTATCTGGTACAAATTTCAGATTCAAAGTACCTATTGGGCCATTTCTATTCTTTCTTATAATAAACTCCATAGTATTCTTCTCTTTAGAGTCTTTATGATAAAGGTCATCCCTATATAAGAATACTGCTAAATCTGCATCTTCCTCCAGATTACCCGATTGTCTTAAATCAGACAGAATTGGTCTCTTATCGTCTCTCATTTCTACTAATCGGTTTAGTTGAGATAACATTATTATGCCAATCCCTAATTCTCCAGCTAGTAACTTTAGATTACGAGATATTCTACCTAGTTCTGCTGTCTGGTCTTCATCCCTTTCAGATAGTAACTGAATATAATCAATGTATACTACCTTGACATCATGATGTTTCTTATACTTCCTAATAGTTGATAAAATGTAATTAAGATTCATATTGAAATTACAATCAATATAGATTGGTAAATCTCTTAACTCCTTAGTCTTATCTCCCAATTTATTTACCTGTAACTGACTCATAGTACCTAATCTAATATCTGTTATTGGTACTCCAGTTTCTATTGATAATAACCTTTCTACTATAGCCTGCTTACGCATTTCCAATGAAAACAATAATACTGGATTACCCTGCTTAGCTGTACCTAGAGCAGAATTACATACCATTGCTGACTTTCCCATACTGGGTCTAGCAGCTATGACCCATAACTCCCCAGCAGCTATACCACCAAATGTTTTATCTACGTCTCTTATACCAAATGATGTACCTACTTCCCCAGGATGGTCTATCCTGTCAACAATTACCTTATAAGAACTCTCTAGTATAGAAGTTAGACTTTCAGTGATATCACCACCGGATACATCACTTAACTTATCTATACTATTCTTAAGTGAGATCATGATATCATCTACATTATCTACATCTACTACACCCTTTGTACTAGAAGATAATAGTTGTACTAATTCTCTAGACTTATATGCCTTCTCAATTTGTCTCTCAAATTCCTTAATGTTATTAGAATTAAAGTTCTGGGAGTTTAGATATTGTAATGTCTGTTCACCGCCTACAGTATCTAACTTATTCTTAGACCGTAGATAATTTAGAACCAAATGATATTCTGGAACTAGTTTCTGTTCTACCAAATCATTCATGGTTGAGAATAAAGCTATATATGGTGTGGAACTGAACATATAAGAACGAAGATTAGTAACATTGTAAATCAAGTCAGGAGACTTTATCAATATACTTAATAAGGCTGTCTCTGAGTCTTGCGGAAATATCTTAACTTCTCTATCTGCCACTATCAGTCTCCTCAAATGGATTTGGTATAACCAACTTTACTTCCTTTAATTCTTCTATCTTAGTTAAATTGTCATTTAATACTGAATCTAAACTAGGCGAACTGGTATCATTAACTGATGTTCCTTTATTACAGAAATAAGTAAGTAGTGGATAAATATTATTTAGGTCTACCTCTTTCATATCATAGACATCAACTATGGCCTTGAATACAACCTTACCACCATACATCCTAGTTAATTTAGAGAACATTATCAATATATCTCGATTACTCTGTAACTTCAATGCAGTACAGTAGAATTGAGTTAATGAACTTGGTATGTCTTCTGATTTGTCTAATTTATTAGCATAATAACTTAATAGGTCTTCCATATTCACCTGAGTAATATGAGAGGGCTTATTGGTTCCCTCTCATATAAGATTTGGTAAGCAACTACATAAATGAGTTACTTATTGAATAAACTATTGACTTGTGCTTTAACTTCGTCAGATGTCACAATAGTTTCTGACTCTAGTTTATCATCTTTACTGGACTTACGAGCCACTAAGATATCTTTGATTGCTACACCCCGTAGCAAATCATTGATTTCATCTTCCTTGAGTTTTAACGTAGCCCTAGTGGTATCAAACAACATGTCTGGAGTTACTTCAACTTTATCAACACTAGTTGGTTGAGGTACAGCCATAATTTTAGTTTCTCTACCACTACCAGTAACAAATAAGGTAATATCAAAGTTCTGCAATCCCATAGGGTCTTTATTAGCATCAAGTGTAGACATTTCCAATACATTGAACTGATTGAATAGGTCTTTACCTTTAGCTAGAATCTTAACCTTATTCAAGGGACTTTCTGCAATTGTGGTTATCATTTGTCCACATTTGGGGCAAGCAGAAGGATATTGTTCTCCTGCTTTCTTAACCTCATGTCCACATTTGGAGCAAAGTTTGACATTAGTCTTATCAAATACATTAACAACAAACCGTTCTGACTTTGCACTATATCCACCAATAGTTCTGAAATTGTCAGGATTCTCTGCAATTAATTTCTTATTGTTTGAGCATACTGGACAATCTTCACCTATACACTCTATGTAAGAACCTCTAACATAATGAGTATAAGTCTTATTGGGTTTATCATCCAAGATACGAACTGTATTCATCGAGGCTGATAAGTCAATGAATTCCATCTTCTTAAATTTACTTTCATAACTGGTTCTATCATCTAAATCTGCGAATGGCATATTATTTGTCCTCTTCTTTCTTGAATATAATGGATTTTATTTCGTCTAATGTAGTTGCTTTCTCTTCCTCTAAGAATGCCATAGCATCTGCAATAGGCATCTGGTTGGCACTCTTAGCCAATAACAAATAATTTCTATAACTCATTTCAATATTTAGAAACTGCAAATATCTGATTCTATTTACTAGTTCATTATTGAATGCTAGTTCATCGGGCAACTCATTAATATAGTCACTAAATTTAATTGGCTCAAAATTAGCTACCTGATACGTTCTCTCTACTCCTAATCCTCTATTCATCCTCTACTCCTTTCTCAAGATTTTCTGCATCTTCGTCAATCAATTCGTGTTTATCTGTTACTGTTACATTATAGCACGACTTTTTAATGTTGTCAATAGTCTCTTTGTTTGCATTTAGGAATTCTATGGAATTTACCATTCCTCTTCCCAAAACCACATCTCCATATTTGTAATATGAACCTGCTTTCTGTAAAACACCTATCATATCTGCAAATGAGACCAAATCTCTTAATTCATCTACACCCTTACCAAACATCAATGGAATTACTGCACTTCTAAATGGGGCAGCTAGTTTATTCTTTACTACAGTAAAGGATACATTAATTCCAACTATAGCTACATCATCTCCACTTCCTACTTTAATCTGTTCACCCTTCTTTAGTTGTACAATGACAGAACAGAAATGTTTGAGTGCATGTCCACCAGGAACAGAATAAGACTTAACATAAGAACCAATTGTATCTCGTACTTGATTAATAAATACTAATGCTACATTATTTACCCTTACATCATATGCTACCATTCTAAGGAACTTAGTAATAAGCTTAGGAACTAACGCATACTGTTGATCTTCAATATCTTTCTTCTTCTCCTCATCTGGTGCAATAGCTCCAACAGAATCTAAGATAACTACACCAAATTCACCCGATTGAATTCCCTTTCTAGCTAACTTTAGAGCATCTTCACCTGTATCTGGTTGGAGAATAATAAACCTATCTGTATCTAATTCTCCTACTAAAGTGTGTGCATACTCATAGTCTAACATATTCTCAATATCAATATATAGTACTTTGAGTCCCTGTTCATTAGCATGTTTACATATACCTAATGCCAATGTGGTCTTTCCTGCCCCCTCTGGGCCATATATCTCTGTCATTCTAGCACGAGGAATACCACCAACTCCTATACTAGCATCCAATGAAGTAATTCCAGTGGGTATTACATCTAACTCTGATTTAGCTGTTACTATTACTTCTGAATCATAACTCTTCCTTACTTCATCCAAGAAACTATCAAATTCTTTTCTCATTAATTAATGCTCCCAATGGTCTGAAATATGTGCATCAACAGCACTTTCTACTACTTTCAAGAAATACCTTTCTGCAGATAACATTTGTTCTTCAACAAATATCTTAGCTTTCTCTGCTATCTCTTCCTCACATTCTACAACAATCTCATCATGTACTTGTAATACTATTCTAAACTTATCTCCAAATGGGTTGTTGTAATATAAGTTACATAAAGCCATTTTAGTTATATCTGCTCCAGTTCCCTGAATTATGTGATTTCTTAATGACCTTAATAGCCTATCCTTATATCCTGTAGCCTTCCATCCATCTTCGAACAATATCTGTTTAGTGAAGAATCTCTTCCTACCAAACATTGTAATGGAATAACCATGTTCCCAAATACTCTCGTTAACTTCTTTAATAAACTGGTTATATACTGAGTAAAACTTAAAGTACTTCTCAATATATTCTTTACCCTTGACCATAGGAATATCAAAGTTACGGGCCAATCCCCATTCTGTAGTTCCATAATTAATAGCAAAGTTTAAATGCTTACCTTCTGCTCTTTGTTTATTTGTAACTGTATCATAGGTTGTACCTTCAAATAGTCCAACAGCAGTAACTTTATGCGGGTCTTGTTTCTTCTCAAAAGTCTCCAACATCCTTGGGTCTCTGGTTACTTCTGCTAGTATTCTTAATTCCTGTTGAGAGTAATCAGAAGATATTAGTTTCCATCCTTCTCTTGCTTCAATACAGGGTCTATATTTAGACATGTCCTCTTCATCTTTACCCTTGATGTTTTGTAGATTGGGATCAGATGAACTAAACCTTCCAGTTATAGCCCCTAGTTGATGATATGTAGTATGTAATCTACCAGTAAATGGATGAATCTTGTCCAGATAACCAGTATCAAATGTACTAACTTCTTTCTCTGCCTCTCTATAACTAAGTAGAGTATTTATAATTGGATTAGAGTCAGATACCTTGTTAATTGTCTTCTCATTAGTATCTTTCAATTTCTTAATCTTATATACCTTGGTTAGAATTGCTAACATCTGCTTATGAGAATCAATATTCAATATAGACTTCAGATATGACTTAACAAACTCCTCATTGGTCACTGTAGATAAATTATTCCTAATTGCCTTACCCTTAACTGGAAGTTCTAACAAATCAACCAGGTCTAGGGTATTATTCCACTCTAGATTAGTCATAGCATCTGTTATAAATCTATCTATAAGGTCGGCCTTAAGTTTCTTAGCTTTCTCCTTAGACTGAACTGTTACTGATTCCCATTTCTTTCTATTTATACTAATTCCTTCTAGTTCCATAGACACAACTATAGGTTCAACTTTACATTCCAAATTAAGAACATCTAGTTGTTTCTGTTCAGTTAGTGTAGCCATTTGCTTTAGATATACAGCATTTAAATATCTAACATCATTAGCAGCATAAACTAATTTCTCTTCTGTTATTTCCTTATTATCAATAAAAGAAGTTCTCACATCCTTATCCAAATCTACATCACAATATCTGGATACAACCAACTTTAAAGCATAGTATTGTGTCTTATCTAAACCGTTATTAATCATTCTTTCAGCTAACATGGTATCATATACATTCTCAAATAGTATACCATATTTTCTCTTAATGAATCTTAGGTCGAAATCTATTGCATGGCCTATAATCATCTTATGAGTGGCATCTACTAATCGTAGAAAATATTTAGTGTAACCATCACCTAGAACTAGGGTATTAAGGATATAAATATTCTTATTCATACTAAACTGAATAAGAGTAACCTCATCCAGAAATGGGTCTAGTCCTGTAGTTTCTATATCAAATCCTATTTTATCTGCTAACATCAAATCATCTTGGAACCGTCCCATTTCAGTTATACTGGTAATATAAGTAAATCCCTCCATATTTGTCCTTTCATTTTGATATACCCCAATTATACCACAAATTCCTTATAATGTCAATAGGCAATATTATTATATTTATGATATCTATCAAATATGCAGTCCCAATAACACCATTGATTATATATATATAAATCACATGTCAGACACCTAGAACGATTAAGGTCACTTAGCATATCCCCTATATTCATATGTCACTACCCTCTCTAAGATTAATTTGAATTGATTGCTGTATATGTATTAGCTAAATGATTTATTTTTATTATATTTAGGACATTTAATGAATTGTGAGAACTAATACTGAATTCTTTTTATTCATGTATTTGGCAGCACAATTATACCATAATTTATTGTATTGTCAATAATCACAATTATATCATAGATTTAATAGATTGTCAAGGGTAAATATTAAACTCTAATAAAACTCTAATAAAATTCTAATAATATTGGGTATTGACTTTTAAGTCAATTTGTGATATAATATAGATAATTAAAAATAGTCATTACCTTTATGGTAATGTTTAGTAATTATACCACAGAATAACAGAATGTCAAGGAGGAATAGTGGCAATAAAATTAGGAAATAAAAGATATGTATGCCTTATCTGTAATAAGGAATTCACAGAAGAAATTGCATGTGATATGCATAAGATTAAAGATCATGATTTAGTCTATGTACCATTACTGGCCTCTGATTTGGATAGACTAAGACAATTTCTATTTATGAGGAATGAAGAATTGCTGACTCCTTCTTTAGTTAGAACCATAACTCATTATGCTGAACAGGCAGCAAGGAGACAATTTGAAGACTCAGATTAAATGTCCAATGTGTGGAAATGGTGTAGGAATAGAGTATAGAGTATTCAGATTTGATAGACAAAATACAGATTTCTATGTATGTCTAAATTGTTATAGTACTCATAGTATCGAAGAAATAGAGAAATTTTTGATAGATTATCTGATAAATCATCTTAAATTCCGCTATAAATGAGATAATATGGTATAATTATATATATAAATAAATACAGGAGAATAGACTATGATAGTAATTACAGAACCAGGTAGTGAACAAGAGCAAGTGGACACTAAATTAATCTGTAATGATTGTGGAAGTGAAATGATAGTAAGTGGACATTGTGCAACATGTCCTAATTGTGGTTATAGTTTATGTTCAATGTAAAAGGAGAATTAATTATGGAAAAGTCAGATAGAATTATATGCCCATTCTGTGGAGAAGATGTAACAGATTTCTTTATGGATGATGATATAATTGACCCAAAGGGAGATTTCTTTTGTCCCTTCTGTGGTGGAGTAATGGAAATAGAAATGGATGTAGCCATTACATATGTGGTTACTCCTGTATTTGATAAAACTACAAATACGGAAGTAGTCGATGAAGAAGCCGACTAGTAGACCTTTAATGGATATCGGTACAATACCTAATCTGGAGAATGAAGATGAAACTACTCCAGAATTCAATAAGAGACTAAGGACTGCTTATAAGTACAAGAGATTAACTGTACCTGATAAGAATAAACTTCGTAATCTTAAGCAGTATAAAAATTTAACTGATGATGAGTTTGACGAAAAGTTTATTAAGAAGGCTATGAATGTAGAGACAAATAGAGATTGGGAGAAACGAATTCAAATAAAGTTAGAAGAGTTTCGTAAAGACTATGACCTAGATGATTTGAAGATAAATGATATTCAGGGACTAAGGGCGTTGGCCTCTTCCGTTATACGACTAGAAGACTATGACACAATTATAGGTAAACTTCTAGAAGAAGGTGGTGGAGTTAGTGAGAACAATATTCTAGTAGTTGAAAGACTTTCGAGTATTCAACAGCATCTTCGTGAGGGTATAAGTAAGATTCAAGATGACCTAAAGATTTCACGTAAGACTAGACACTCAGAGAAGGAAGAAGATGCTGTAACTTTCATAGAAGAGTTAAAGAAGAAAGCTAAGAAATTCTATGAACAAAGAATGATGTATATCTTCTGTCCTGAGTGTCATGAATTACTTGCTACGATATGGTTTCAGTATCCACAATTCAAGACTAATGTAATAAAATTAAAATGTCATAGAGAATTTCCTGACCAAAGAATTTGTAATGGTGAAGTTACTATAACATCGGAGTGGTTGTTAGCACACGGTATGAGAAACTTAGATAATATTCCAGACTCTATGAAGTAGGAACTATATGACAATTGGGTGTGTATTAGTAAGTAGGAATGATAACTATGGTGGTAATCTTAAAGAGAGAGCAACTTATTGTATTAATTCTTTAATAAATACAGTTGATGAGATAGTATATGTTGATTGGTCTTCTGATAAGAACTCATTAGTGGATGAAATACAGGGTGATTTAATATATAGTAATAAATTAAAGTGGATAGTAATTTCTCCAGAAGAAGCTAACATATTACTAGATGGAAAACCTTCACAGAAATGTGTAGAAGTTTTAGGAAGAAATATTGGCATAAGAAGACTCAATACAGACTTTATACTTTCAACTAATATAGACGTTATCTGTCCCACTAGAAATTACTTTGATTTATTACAGGATAAAGATACTTTCTATGTTGGAGCTAGACGTAATATTCCACTTAGTGAAGTAACTTCTCAAGAAGAATTAATGAAATTAAATTATCCACAAGTTGGAGATAGCGGTGCCTTCATTGGGGATGTTTGGTCATTAGTAAATTGTTGTGGTGATTTTCAGTATGCTCATAAAGATGTCTGGTATTCCATAAGAGGATTTGAGGAAAGTCTAATAGGTAGAGGATTTACAGACTCTAATGTACAGAAGAAAGCACAGTTAAATGGTTTCAAATTAAAGGTAGTAAGGGATATTCCATTCTATCATATTAATCATGAAGGTGGATTTGGTGGTAGTGGGATAATAAATGATATGGATTTCTCCTTACGAGACTTTGAGAATACTACAAATAAAGAGGATTGGGGATTTAATAATATGAAATTAGATGTACATACTTTAGTGAATGATTTCTTTGAATTAAAGATAGGCACACCCTCAGATATATCTGAACATTTACAGTTCTTACATGATGTAACTGTGGTTATGAATGCAAAACAAGTAGTAGAGTTAGGAGTAAGAGAGGGTTGTAGTACAAGTGCATTTCTGTCTGCTTTAACTGAAACCTCTGGTAATCTTTGGTCGTGTGATATTCAAAGACCTATAGGAGAAGTAGCTAAATTCTTAGATAACTTTAATTGGAGTTTTAACTTAGGTAACAGTATATCTTTGACTACTATTAAGGTAATTCCTAATTCATATGATATTGTATTTATAGATACTAGTCATTTCTTTAACGAGACTTATCAGGAAATGACATTATATTTCCAGAATTTAAGACTGGGTGGACTAATGATTTTACATGACTCCAATGAGCCGGTATATGCTACCGAGAAGGATGCAATAAATAGATTTATGGATTTACACACCACTTCTGAGTGGTTTGAATTCAAGAATAATCATGGGTTGTTTGTTATATGTAAAGGTTCAGAATTCAGCACAAAAGTTAGAGACCTACTAAAATGAACAGTCTAGTATTAGGAAGTAAGGGACTAATTGGATCATATTTGGTAAGTTATTTACAATGTGCTGGTCAAGAAGTATCAGAGATAGATATTAAGAGTGGTAAAGACCAAGACCTAAGATTTTGGGATTCTCCATCTCTTATTGAGGATAAGTTTAGGAAAGCAGACTTTGTTTACTTCCTAGCTTTTGATGTTGGTGGCTCAAAGTATTTATCTAGTATTAAGAATAACTTTCAGTATATACGCGATAATGATAGTATTATGTATAATACCTTTTGTGCTTTATCTAACTTACATAAGCCCTTCATATTTGTGTCTAGTCAGTTAAGTAATTTACTTAGTTCCACATATGGTAATCTAAAATTACTAGGTGAGAAATATACTAACTCCTTAGGTGGAATGACAGCAAAGTTGTGGAATGTCTATGGTAAACAATCCGGTTCAGAAGATAGATTTTATGTTATCACTGATTTTATAAACAGTGCAATAAAGACTAATGTTATTTCCATGAAAACAGACGGAGAAGAGAAGAGACAGTTTCTCTATGCAGGGGATTGTGCTAAAGCCCTTTATACTATGGCAAATAATTATCAAAATAGAGAATATGATATCTCTTCCTTTGAGTGGACAAGTGTAATTGATTTAGCTAGAATTATTGCAAGTAAGACACAGTCTGCCATTGTTATCTCACCAAATAAGGACGTAATAGGTAGAGCAAAACTAGAAGAACCCAATAAGGATATTCTGTCTCTGTGGAAACCAGAGACCACTCTTGAGAGAGGAATAGATGAATTAATATCTTATTATAAATATGAGAGTATTTGAGCATAAGGATCATAATTTAGGTAAAGCTTTCGATAGGATATCTAAAGCATTTCACCAGTATTCTCCAGAATGGATAGAGTGGGTAAGTGATCCAACTATCTCTGAAATGGAAATACTACATGCTGTTGGTGGTGGTGAAGTTATACCAATAGAGAATTGTATATCTGCAGGATTAAAGACTATAATTATTCAGCATACTTATTTCACTAGTGGATACTATAATTGGCCCAAGTTATGGGAAGAAGCCAATTTAACTGTTTCCTTTCATGATTTAACTAAGTATACAGATAAGAAATTTAACTTTCTACACTGTCCTTGGGGAGCAGACAAGAACACATTCTATACTACAACTTCTATTAGAAACAGAAAGGTATTTACTACAGGTCATGTGGCTTCTACAGAATGTATAGATAAGTTATATGCTGCTTGTGTGTTGTCAAACAAGGATATGTATCATACTGGTGAGGATTTCAAATTTGGAAGTAGGTACCATTTCCTTCCTTACATGGAGGATAATGAGTTAAGACAAGTATTAAATGAATCTCAATATGTCTCCTGTTTAAGAGATGTAGAGGGATTTGAGATGATGGGAATAGAAGGATTATTTTGTGGTGCTACACCTATAATTCCTAATATTGATACCTATGATTGGTATAGTAAGTATAGTAAGGTAATTGATATGAAAGGTAATATAGTAGACCAGTTAGTCTCTATATTGAATGAAGACCCAAAGGAAATCACTTTACCTGAACTTGAAGAGATAAGAAACACCTTTGATTGGAAGACAATAGTAACTAATATCTTTACCAAGATAAGAGAAAATATATGATAACAGAAAAACAGTATCATAATCGTGCAAAATGTTTAAAGTGTGGTGATATTATAGAATCAAAGTCTGTACATGATTTTGTATCTTGTAAATGTGGAGAGATATTTGTAGATGGTGGTCAAGAGTATTTCCGTGCAGGTGCTAAGGATACAAAGAATTTTCAACCAATGTATGATGAGATTACTATAAATAATAAATAACATCAGGAAAATCAAGAGGTAAATTTGCCAATAGAAGAAAAGTGTCACCAAACAGATGTGGATATGATGATATTCGAGTTGATTCGGAATCCTGTTATGCTGTGTGAGTTTATGTATAACTACGATAAACTTGAAACAGAGGAACCATTTGAATTAACTTGGTATCAGAAGGAAATATTACTAGACTTTAGTAATTATGTAAGTATAGTAGAAGCCCGTGCCACTGGTAAGACTATGGCCTTAACTGCATTAATATTGTGGTTATTAATATTCAAAACATTTCCAGAAGACTATATTGTATACACTGTACCATCTAAAGTTCATCTTGAGCCCGTATTCTCCAATCTAATTAGGATGTTACGCTCCAATACATTCCTGAGACACTTTATAGAACGAGCAGGAGGAATTAATTCTTCTGATTTTACTATCAAGCTAACTAATCAATCCCTATTGATGTGCCGTATAGCTGGACAGACTGGAACTGGAGCTACAGTAATTGGATTACATAGTCCATTTGTTATAGTAGACGAATCAGGTTACTACCCTTGGGGAACTTGGGTTGAATTACAACCAACACTTAATACTTTTACTGATGGATATAAATTAATGGTAGCTGGTGTTCCTACAGGAATAAGAGAGAAAAGTGTAAATTATCACTGTGACCAAGAAGACTCCAATTATTCTAAGCACCATATTACTGCTTATCAGAATCCCAGATTCACTGATGAAGATAAACGTAAGGCCATAGATCAATATGGTGGTGAAGACTCAGATGATTATATTCATCTAGTGTGTTTTGCTCCTAATACTCCTATAATTACAGATAATGACATTAAAGACATAGTAGACATACAAGTAGGAGATACTGTTTTAACTCACAAAGGGGGTTGGGGAAAAGTAGTAAAAACTTTTGAAAGAGATTATAATGGGGATGCAATAGAGATTAAAACAGAGCATTTGTATAAACCAATTATATGTACACCAGATCATCCTATTTATGGAATGAAACTCAAAAAGGTTACATGGAGTGGAAATAAACCGTATGCTATATGGAAGGGAAATCTTAATAAAAATATAAGACCAAATAATATTAAATCACTTTTCCCTAGTTTTATTGCTGCAAAAGAGTATACTGCTTTAGACAGAGTTAGCTTTCCTAATGTTAAATATACTAGACATCTTCCAAAGTATATTGATTTTTCAGAATTTGGTGTAGTTAAAGAAGGTAGTGTATATGCTAGTTGTAGAACAAGAAATGAAAGTATACGTTCATTACGTGGAAAATTTATTAAAAGAACGGAGCTAGATTCAGACTTACTATTCTTACTTGGACTATTTACTGCGGAAGGGTCTAATCATGAAGAAAGAGGCCAGTGTTCTATTGCTTTGAACATTTTGGAACAGGGTATTGTAGATAAGTCTAAAAGAGTTCTTGATACTTTGGGATTGCATTATTGGGAAACTTTTGCAGGAAATGGTAGATACTTAGTATTCAGTTCAGTTATATTCTCAAAGTTTATTTCTAAGTACATAGGACATGGGGCACACAATAAACACGTTCCATCTTTTCTTGTCGGTGTAACTTCACAAGAATTATTACCATATCTTGAGGGTTTATTCGCTGGGGATGGAAGTTTAAGTCTACACAATAAAGATATGAAACAAACCTATACTACTGTATCAAAAGATTTGGCATACGGAATTTTACACATACTATATGGTTTTTCTATTCACCCATCACTTATATATTCTGCTGGTGGTAAAGAAATACAAATATATCATAATGCCAAAAAAACAACCACAACTGGTTGTTATACAATAGCATTAAATGTAAAAGAAATAAAGACCATATACTGTAACCTAAAAGATACTTTTGATACATTTGACAATGGAGACCTCTCTATTAGAATTAGAAACATAAAAACAATACCCTATTCTGGAAAGGTTTACAATTTAGAAGTAGAAGGTGATAACTCGTATGTAACCTGTGGGTTCTCTGCTCATAACTGTGCAGAACATGGAAAACCAATTTTCTCATTATTTGATCGTTCTTCATTTCTACTGAAGTCAGAACCTGTGTATAAATTGGAATTAAGTGGACTACAATTACAAGAGAACTTGTCTGAATATTTGACTAAGATATCATCATTACCCTCAATATCTGATAAAAGACTTAGAACAATAATGGGAATAGATTTAGGTTATACTGAACCTACTGCCATTCAAATCTTATATCTAGATAGTGAAGACAGAATTCATTTTCATGCACGTATAAGAATGGACAAAGTTTCTTATACAATTCAAGAGAAACTAATAGATATCCTAGATACTAAATATAATCCAATTATTATAGGAATGGATAAGGGTAACTCTGGTATGTCTACACTACATCATTTACAAAATGATAATGACTATATACATAAGAATTATACTAAGAGACTAATACCAATAGATTTTTCATCCTCAATATCATTAGGATTTGATAGTGAAGGTAAAGAAATAAAGAATAAGACTAAACCATTCTCAGTTTCTGCTCTACAGGATTATTCCAATAATCAAAAGATAATTTATTCTACTATGGATTTGGAAATGGTAACAGAACTGGAACGTATGACCTACTCTAAGAGTGTTAGTGGGGATATAACATATAAGACATTAACAGTCAGGGGAGGTAAGCGTGGAGAAGACCATTTCACTTCTGCATTATTATGTGGGGTATTGGCCTATTACTTAGAGAATGAATCTTTCAGAGTTAATACTAAACAGAAAAGTTTATTGAAGCCCATTTGGGTTTAAGGATGATATATGGAAAGCAAATCAACTAGTAAAACTACAAAGAAAGCTGCAGCATCTATTACTATACCAAAGGGTAAATTAAATAATGATGCTATAGCTGCTATAATGACACCATTAGGCACTAATTCTTATAATCCCTGGTCTACGGTGGAAGTAGACACTTTAGACAGAAATACTACAGATAACTATCTAAAGATAGTAAATCAATGTAGATTCTTCTACAAGAGAGACCCACTTAGTTCCACTACAATAAATAAATTAGTAGACCTTGGAGTAACGGACATAGTTATGAGTAGGGAAAATCTATCTGATAACGTATACAGAGTATTTGATGCTCTCAAACCAAAGTTGAAAGAGTTTGCTCAATTAATGGCACATGAGTATCTATTATCTGGATTAGTTGTACCAGAGATTGAGTTTACCCCAGTAACTAAAGAACAACTAAATGCATATAATATTAAGAAATATACTACACTTACCCTACCAACAACTATGTGGATAAGAGACCCTGCAACAATAACCATAAATTCTTCACTATTAGGGCCAAAGGTTTCTTATTATGTAAGTGTACCAGATAAATTAGTTTCATTTATAACCAGTGGTGGTACTTATCCTGATGGTACTAAAGATGTAGATTTATACAATAATTTATTGGTATCCTATCCACAATTTGTAACTCAGGTAAATGATGGAGCTAAGAAGGTATTATTAAATAATGATAATATCTTTAGACGTAAACCACAATCATATGAACCCTATCCTATTCCTTATTTGGAATCTGCACTGGAAGCATTACAACATAAACGTAATTTACGAAGAATGGATTATTCTGTAGCTTCTAGAGTAATTAGTGCTATTCTGTTATTCAGATTGGGAGATAAGGATTTCCCATTAACAGAAGACAATGCTGACTCTTTAGCAGAATTGAAGAACCAGGTGTTATGGAGAGATGGTCAGGGTAATAATGTAGAAAGAATATTCCAATTGTTTGCTAATCATACACTACAAATTGACTGGATTATGCCAGATATAGGGGCATTAATTAGTGATTCTAAATATACTGAAATTAATCAAGAAATATTATTTGCTTTGGGTATGCCAAGAATAATTATTACTGGAGAATCAGAGAAAAGTAATACCTCTACTCCAGAATATGCAATGATGTCTCCAGCTAAAACTATGGAGAATTTTAGATCACACATAGTTCAAGTATTAAGTTATATAGTTAATGAAGTAGCTAGGCAAAACTCATTTAACTCTGCTCCCGATATATCATTTGAACCAATTAATATATCAGCATTCAAAGACTTTTTCGCTGCATTATCGACCTTATATAAGAATGGTAATATATCTAGAACTACATTTGATAATGCTTTAGGTATAAATTGGAATGATGAGGTTAACCAGAAAGAAGAAGAAGATAAGTTAATGCAAGAGAAACAAATTGGTTCCTTTGCTCCTCAACCATTTAGTCCTGCTCCTACTGTACCTAATAGTGACCAGCCAAGTACTCCTACTGATAGTCAAAATCCAGCAGGTAATAACCAAAATGCACCAAAACCTACAGATAATTTACCCAAATAAGGTCATATTCCGCTATAATATCAAATAAGGTGTATAATTAATAGTATATATAAATAAAATTCAGGAGAAATACCCTGAATTTGGGAGTGCATTAGTGGAAACCAAATCTATTGAATTAAAGACTAATATTGAGTTATTTGAGGCAAATGCAAGTGTCAGTCTCAATCCTCTATATCAGTGGGCTAAAATTGTAGTATGTGACTCAGACCCTAATGCCAATAAACAGCAGGTGCCAGAATCGGAGTTTGATAATATTATTAAAACAGGTATCAATGCTCCAATAAAGATGGCACGTAATCAGATATCTAAAGGACATAAAGAAGCACTAGGTAATCCAATAGGCGTTATATCAAATTTATCTAAAGAAGGCAACAAAGTTATTGCTTTAGCTGCCCTGTGGTCAAAAGAGAGACCAGATGATATAGCACTACTTAAGAAGATGTATGATGAGGGGAATCCCCCCAACGTAAGCTTTGAATTAGCTTATGCATCATCTGATATGGTAAATGATGTTGAAGTCCTGAAAGATTGTGTATTAAATGGTTTAGCTGTTGTTGGTATGCCAGCATATAGTGGCAGAACTCCATTTATAGCTTTCTCTTCTGTAGAGATAGAGGAAGTTACTGCAGAGTTAAGTGAAGCAGCAGTATGGACTAGAGCATTTATTGATGATCTTCCTGATTCGGCTTTCTTATATGTTGAATCTGGTGGAAAGAAAGACGGAGAAGGCAAGACCGTACCACGAAGTCTAAGACATTTCCCATATAAGGATTCTAGTGGCAAGACTGATTTGCCCCATTTGCGTAATGCTATTGCTAGAATACCTCAATCAAATATTTCGGATAGTCTTAAGAGTTCGTTACAATCAAAAGCTCAGAAACTATTATCAAGTGCTGAAGCCAGCACGGAGGACAATAAGATGGAAGAGAAAGAATTAGAACAAGCTAAATTAGATTTACAGAAGAAAGAAGAACTTCTGAAGACTAAGGAAGCAGAATTTACGGATTTGAAGACTAAGTTTGATGCTATGGAACCTGAGTTTACTACCTTAAAACAATTTAAAGTGGAAGCAGATACTCAGAAAGCTAATGCGGAGAAACTGACTGCAATTAAAGGTAAATTCTCTACCGCAGGTATTCAGAAAGATGAGAAATACTTCGAAGAGAAGAAAGCTGAATTATTGAGCATGGCAGATTCACAGTTAGACTTCGTTATTCAGGAACTTGTATCATTTGCTAAAGCTTCTGCTAACGTTGCTACTGCTTCTGTTAAAGTTCCAGTTATTACTGTAGACAATGTTGCTATGGGTAATAAAGAAATTATCAAAGCCCTGTTAGAAAGTAAAACGGCTAAGGAGAATTAGACGATGGAAATCAATCGTTTTGAAGATGTTATTGGGGTAGTCCCCCAAGCTGATGTTGTTGAGGGTAGATTTGTATTACTGAAAGCCAATGCTGATACAGCAGATTTTGGCTCAATGTCTGATCTGCCTGGTGTTGCTGTTCCTGCTACTGCTGCAGAAGCAAATTTTGCCAAGTATTGTATTACTTGGGCAGTAAATAATGGTACTCCTCCTTACTATCTACCAATGCCTGCTTATGCGTGGGCTTTGCGTGGTGGTTGGGATCAGGCCACTAATTTGCCTATGTCCAGTGAGACTGTATATACTACCTATCCTGGTTATCAGGAAAGTAAAACTATTCCCTCTGGGATTCCTGCTCTAGCTTTTGGTGAAGGTACCTATACATTACCCTCTGGTTGCTATATTGCTAGTAACAGCTTACATACTGTTGGTGCTCCTGTGATTGTTGCTAATACGGCAGAAGATACTACAGATGCAGGTAAATTGAAATATCAATCTACTATGGATGCTAGAGTCGTTGGTCAGGTTGTAGCATATGATTCTACTTCTGGTCGTTTGACTGTTAAGATTCGCCCATAATATATAATAAATAATATAGTGGGGATATTAACTCCCCACTATAAGCTTTGGATTTAACTACACGGAGGTTCTTAAGCTAATGGAAAATTTAAAACTGAAAGAAGCTGTTGCTTCTTTAATGAAAGATACTACGAAGAGAGACGCACTAGCTCAATTGATTGTTGAATATGTTGATCCTGGTCATATCAGTACTGACTTTATTGGTCTACTGCTTAATACCAGAAATCTTAATGTCGGTGATATTCTCGTTAAGAAAGTTCGGAAAGGAATTCATGTTCATACCTTAGTTCCTGGTTCTATTCATCTCGCTAATGAATTGACTGTATCAGAAAGAGCTAACTATATTCTTGATGGTGCAGATGTGAAAGTTCTGGCAAACTATTGGGAGTTAGCATCTGGTGAACTTGGTACTGTCGAAAGTATTCGTTCCGAGATGGTAGCTAAACTGAATGATTTCCTTATGAATAAAGTCTTTACTGCTTTAACTACGATTTGGACTGCAGCTAATACTCCTAATAATTATACTGCAGCTAATGGCCCACTCACATATACTATATTAGATGATGCCATCAAGCAGATCAATTTGACTACATCTGGAGCCAAAGCCATTGTAGGTACTAGGGCTGCTCTTACTCCAATCACCAAATTTGGTGCATTCTGGAATAATGGTGCAGCTTCTCCTACTACTTGGGCAGTTAATTCCGCTCTAGAAGAGGTTATGAGAACTGGCTGGTTAGGTCAATACTCTGGAGTTCCTATTATCGTAGTTCCTCAGAATTATGATAACCCAGAAGATTATAACAAACTGGTACCAGAAGATAAGGTTTTGGTCATTGGTAATAACGTTGGTGAATTTATCACTTACGGGCCTGCCCAGACCAAACAGTATGACGATATGCGTCCTACTCCTCCTTACTGGAATTTGGAGATTTACCAACAGTTTGGTATGATGATCGACAATTCAATGGGTATTCATGTAATTGGTGCAATAAGCTAAGGATTTAATATCTAGGGCAGGGAATAAACGCCCTGCCCTAGTTAAATATATTATAGAAAGGATTTATATAATGGCTGAGAGTGAATTAGATAGCAAGTTATTTACTGCAATGCAGACAGGTGAACCACTTAAAGGATATAAGAAAACAATCTTAGGTAGGGTATTCTGTACTGTACTGAATCCGTTTGATGGTAAACCAGAAGGTATTATATTATTTGGTAATCCAAATAGTAATGATCCTTCTACTATGGTCTATGTATGGAATAATGCACAAGATGTATATTTCAGACGTATTAATAAGAAAGCCCTAGAGACTGGTACTATCATTGAATGTAAAGTACCTGAAATGGTAAAGGATATTATTCCTGAACCTTATGCTGCTGCCACTGATGAAGAATTAGATGTTATTCTCAAGAGTCCATACATGTCTCTATTGGCTGCTCTAAACAAGTGTAAGAGTGATGTAGTTTTAAATAGGTTCCTAAATAGAGCTAGAGTATTGGAGAAATCTGAGAAGATAATCAAAGTTATTGAAGGTAGAATATCTGAAACTCAATTTGGTGAGGTTGTGAGTAAAATAGAATATGAGAAATAATAAGAATAAGAAAGATAATAAGAAATTACACTTTAAGCTAGAAGTTCAAGATTCTAGTATTAAAAGTAAAACTAATTTAAAGGAAGGTAAATAATATGGCTAAAGTTGCTCCTGATGCAATGATTGACTCTGCACTTTCTTATGTAGGTGCAGGAGATTGGATGTGTGTATGTTCTACACAGCCAGCAACATATACTGATGCATTTACTACTCTAATGTTAGCTAAAGTGGCTATGGTAGCTGGTGATTTTGTCAATGCAGATGATACTTCTGGTCGTAAATGTACCATTGCTGCCAAATCTGGTGTTAGTATTACTAACTCTGGTACCGCAGGATTTGTTGCTATAGTTAAATCTGGTGATACTACTTTAAGATATGTAACTACTTGTACATCTCAAGCACTAACCGCCGGTGGAACGGTAGATATCCCAAGTTGGAAGATTAATATAGCTGATCCTACTTAGAAATAAATAAGGAAGATAATAATGACAGCAACATTTCCAACTGGTGTGAAATCATTTTCTACTAAAACAGATAATGTAACCACTGTTCATGCAGTAGATGTTAATGATCTACAGGATGAGGTAACTGCTATTGAAACTGCGGTCGAAGTTACCTCTGCTAATACTGCGGCTGCTTATTCGGACAACGAGAGTCCGGTCAGCGCTGCAATTACCTTTGCTGGTACGCCAGGTGCTGGAAAGCGGGTTCACATCAAAGCTTATCGTCTAGGAAGTGGTGCTGATAATCTAGCGTCTCCCGCATTGTTGGATTTGATCCGACTGGTTTATGTGAGGGCGTAATGGTAGCGACTGTTAATGTTGATTATCTTTTAGTTGGTGGTGGTGGTGGTGCCGGTGGTGGCGCGGCCTCTTTTGGTGGTGGTGAAGGTGGTGGTGGTGCCGGTGGGCTTCAAACTGGTACTATTTCTG
>Ga0182027_10003804_pt1 | contig 23703 bp, 25 predicted proteins | sample 712E1DmetaG_FD_121300 | JGI IMG/M metagenome (GOLD analysis project Ga0182027, IMG submission 121300) | Permafrost microbial communities from Stordalen Mire, Sweden - 712E1D metaG (Illumina Assembly) | ecosystem: Environmental > Terrestrial > Soil > Wetlands > Permafrost | place: Sweden... | reverse complement strand
CGAGAGTGTCAGCGGCGTCACGTTAGCACTGCCGTAGTTCGCAACCAGCGCGCGTGTGCCGTCGGGAGAGATTGCTACGCCGACTGGGCCTGTCCCCACGGCGACGGGCGTACCGGCGCTCCACGTGCCTTCCGAGAGTGTCAGCGGCGTCACGTTAGCACTGCCGTAGTTCGCGACCAGCGCGAACACATCAAACGGAGGAGGAAACCACAACAGCAAACTCATGACAGGCACACATAGCCGTTGAATTTGTAGTTGGTCCCGTCCCAGTACACCACGACGCCCAGTGGGTTTGGCAGAGTCGCCCCAAACGTCGCGAGGGTATTTGCGAGAGGCCCGCCGTTGACGATGCTCAACACGTATCCGAGCGACAGCGCGTAACAGGCGATGATTTTGTTGCCAACCACGGGAGAGTTTGCGGTTGTTAGCGTGAGTGCTGACGCCTGAGACAGCGTGCGGGCCGCTGCGATTGGGTAGCGGCTAGCTTTGTCGGTGCCTGGCGCGATGCTGGCCGCGCCCGCCGTGAATGCCCCGACAACACCGGACGCGGGGGCGTCGAGGCTTAGATCGGGCGCCACGTAGGCCAGCAACGTCTTGATCTGTGCAACCGACAGCGCAATCGGCGTTGCCGGGCTGCCCGTGTTGTTGCCGATGATGGAGTTGGCCGCGAGGTTCGCCATGGTCGGGAGAGTCACGGAGCCAGATCCGGGCACGAACTGCTTGGCCGTCGCGCCGGAGGGGATGTTGTCCTGGGTCGCGGCGGTGAAGCCCGTTGTCGTCTTGACGGGTACTGCGCCGGTCGAAAGGCCGTCGAGCGTCGTCGATTCGGTCGAGCTGAGTTCGCCTGATCCGTCTACGTAGATCATGACCTCACACTCCTCGCCCAACGATGGCCGTGGCGGTGGCGCCCGTGCCGCCGCTGGTGGCCGTGTAGACCACGAAAACGTACAGGGCGGCGGTCTCGATGTTGTCCAGGAACGCGCTACCCGCTGAGCCGGCCGGCTGCTGGCCGGTCCAGGCGCTCGCGGCGGTTGCGGGGAAGGCGGCACCCGTGGCATCTGCTGAACTGTTGGCCGCCTCCAACGTGAAAGCCCCGCGCGGGGTTCCCGTTGCGGGCCACGATACCTCCAGCGAGATGTGCTTCGAGCCTGGCCCGACGTATATCGGGGCGCTCCGGAAGCTGGCCGCCATGTCGGCGGTGACTTGGTAGAAATTGCTGCTGCTGGTTTCGGTGGTGGGCATGGTCAGATCCTTTCCGGTCAGTCTATCATGTTTCGCGTGGTGGTTCCTAGTTGGTGTACTCCGTGGCCATCAGGGCCGCGGAGCCCCCCGTGATCTGGTCGTTTCCCTGAACGACGCAGGAGGTAGTGTCACTGTAGACATCCAGGCCGATTGTGTGCCCGCCGGCCGAGAGGGGCGCGAAGCCAACGGGGCTGAGAGTCGCATACCCATACGTCCCCGTACCTACCGGAACGGTCGCCAAATATTGCCCTGCGATCATGCTGTTATCGATCCACAAGGACGCGTAAGCGATCCCGCCACCATAGAGACACTTGACCGTAACCGTGCTCTGTATGGTGATGCTTCCGGCGGCGCCTCCCGTCGCGAACGACAGCACCGAGTGCCAGGTCGGATAATCGCCGACGGCCATCGTAGTCGCAAGTGTCGTCGAGTGGAATATGCTGACCTGGTTGGGCGGCAACGGGTGGACGTGAGCGCCATCTGCTGGGTAGCCGCTGTAGCCAGGCGTCGCCGTACCGTCCTGGTGGGGCGTCGCCGTCGACATTTCCATGATGCCGTAGTGACTCGAATCGCCTATAGGTAGATAATTCCAGCCCACCTTTGCGTCAGTACCAAGCCCCGCCACGCCATTCGCCTGATTGATCGCCACCTTCGCGTCGCTCGGCATTGCCTGCGATGCCGTCGAGGATGCCGTCCCGGTAGTAGTGACGACCCCGATCCGCGCCGATGTCCCAAGACCAACACCCGTGGACGTTACCGTCGACGTGGGCGCGGGGCACGGCACAAGCGTCGCGGTTGCCGTTCCGGTCGCCGTTCCACCGTAGCAGGCAAAGTCGCCCGATGGCCCGGTCAGGTTTGGCTCTACCGTTACGCCTATCGAGGTCGTGCGGACGAATCCTGTGTCGACTCCGAGAGCAGCGCCCGTGCCGGTGCCGAGCGCCCCGCCGATGGTCAGGCCAGTACCGACGGACAATCCAGCGGATGTGGCGGCCACATCCCCGCTGAGGTGCGTAGGCAGATTGGCCGTTGCCACCTGCCCGCTCGTGTTGAGCCCGGCCACTCCCCCCGCCACGTTGATCGAGGTCGTATGGACGAACGCCGTGCTCGTGATGCGGAGCACGCTGGTATCAACGGCCAATGTGCGGCCCGTGCCTGTGCCGATAGCACCGCCGCCCTGGAGGCCGTCACCGCTGGCAATCTGCGCGGTAGCGGGCACCTTGCTCGCGAGGTCGGTCGTTAGGCTTGCGATGTCGCTCTCGCCGAGCGACTTGGGCTGTACGTTCGTCGTCGTGCCTGTCCCACTTGCCGAATACACTAGGGCCTGCCCGTTCGTCCCGGCGGGCAGCGTCGCCTGCTTGGCCGCGCACGTGGCGCCGCTGCACACCTGAGCCGCGCCGGCGCCGAAGTTCGCCGCAAACGTCACGTAGTCGCCCGTCTGCCCGATGGTGATGCTGCCGTCGGTGGACTCGCAGACGGCCGCGAGGTAGCCCGGCGTGGTGCCATAGGCCGCTGCCACCTCGTAGCTGTCCGGCGTGGCCCCGGCCGTGATGCCATCGAGTTTCGTCTTGTCGGGTCCGCTCATGGTGCCGGCGACTGACTCGGTTCCGGCGGGCAGGTTTGCCACGGGGACAAGCGCGCTACCGTCGAGCGGGCAGTAGCCACCAACCGCGCCTTTGTTGGCCGCCTGTTCGGCACCCGTGATGCGCGAGTCGTTGCCCTGCGCGGCCGTGTTGGCACTCGTCCCATAGTTCACGTCGACCGTTGTTAAACCACCACCAACACCGACTGCGATGGTGTTGTTCGGCGAGCTGAGCGCAAGAGAGGACGACCCGCCACCGCTCCCAGACGCAAGCTCGGTCCACTGCGTATCGCCCGCGCCAGACTTCCACCATAGCCCGTATGCCGTCCCGGCGTCGGTCGAATGGACCGTCTGATAGTAAAAAGACAACACCGTGCCGGCCACGCCGGGCGACTGTGACGGGTCGGCGGTCCCGCTGCCGACGTAGCGGGGGACATTCGTGCCGGTCCGCAGGTCGACATTGGCTGTCGTGTTGGTGTTGGTCGTGATGCCGATGGAGGAGTCGGTCGACTTGAACGCGATGCCGATGGTTGGATATGACGCCGCCGAGAATGCGCCCGACGCAGTTACGCTGCCGTTGGCATTCAGATCGAGTTGGTCAGCGTTGGCGCCAGTGGCAGAGAATGTATAGAGTCGCAGTCTCGTCGGAACATAGGCTCCGGCTGTGCCAACTTGTCCCGCGGCAATGACTGCGCCGTAGGCCCACGCCGGAGTGGTGTTGACGCCCTGGAAAAATATAGAACTCAGGGTCTCGGCATTGATTGTGGTCGTGAGACCGCCGATGGTGTTGTTGTGGGATTTTCTCAATTGCAAAATGCTGTAGACGCCTGACGCCGAATAATCGTCTAGGTAAAGGGTGTTCGAGGCACCGGCAATCTGCCTGTATATGGATGCGCCAGACTCCCACAGCGTCGAATTTCCTAGCTTGTGTGGCTCCGTCCATTCTGGAATGTAGCCAGCCGTCCCGCCGCCAGAATAGACGCCACCGTCCGGGTCGCTCGTCCATGATGCGCTTGCGGCAGTGCCGGTCGTAGTCGAGCGCAGCGCCTGCCCCACCGCGGTCGGCGCGGGGCTGTTCATCACGTTGACCGTGCCGCCGTCGGCCGTCGCGAGGTAGCCGGCGCTGATTTGCTGCGGGAATGCTTGGCCGGTTGCTGGATTCTTGTAGAGAACGGCTCCCACTTGGGCCACCACAGTAGTCGCGCCGTAGCCGACACCGAAGACGAGAACAGCGAGCAGGAATGTGCGAAGTCGTTTCATGTTGCCTCACAGATGAACCAGGGGGCGACGGGACGCCATGCGCCGCCGTGCAGACCGAGCCGCAGGCAACTATAGAGAGTCATGGCAAGGTTTTGTGGCGGAGATCCAAGCCCCATCGTGCCAAGGTTGATGGCGCCATAGTCCGAGTTACCCGGGCTGCCCTGGTTCGCGATTGTCCGTATCTGCTTCATCGGGTCGGGGTCTGAAACCACCTCCATGATGAAAAGCTCGATATCGTCCCCTTCCGAAAGTCCTGTCTTGAGAATGCCGACCAACGGCTCGGCCCCATGAAGCTCGATTGAGTTGCTCGTCGCCTGCGAGATGTCCAGTAGCCCACCGGCGCTCGTTAGGGACGTGGTCGGCGTATGGAGAAAGCCCGGCGTGATGGCGCGCATCGGGTGGCAGTCGGTCGTGTCGTCTGGATCGTACCCGCGTCCCGTCAGATCGTTGTGGACGGTCGCGCCGCCACTCGACGGAGTGAAAAGTGTGTCGAAGTAGCTGTCTCCCAGGTGGATCTCGAATTGCTCATCTGTGATGGTGCCGCCCTGGGGATTGCAGCGCAGCCACGCGCGCAAGCGGTCGCCTGCGCTACCGCCCAGGCTCTGCACGTAGAGCGGAACCGTGAACGTCTGATAATCGCCCGTCAGATAGACCGTCGCGGGCCACGGCGCCACCTGATACGGATACGAGCCACGCGCCAGCATCGCCGCGGACTCGTCGCCAGTGCCGAAACTCATCGGATAGAGCATGTGGGCGTCGAGGTGGGCGTTCAGCACCCGCGCCACTATGTGCGCCATCACGATGCCCGCTGGCCACGTCGCAAGCCCGGGCTCGCCAACGGGAGAATCAACGATGATCGGGTATGTCGAGCCGGCGGGCGGCTGTAGGTCCGCCGCTGCCGGCTGAGTCGTGGAAAACAGATAGTCACCCGAAATATCGGAGGCAACGCCTGTCAGGTAGTAGCGCTTCGTCAACGACGGCGCCGGGCGCGCGACGACCGAGAGGTCTTGCAGGCCGCCGCCCTCGTTCGTGACCAGGATGCTGCCGTCGAGAGACTCGACGCTGCCAGGCGGTTGTATGTCGTCTATCCGTGCAGCGCCATCGGAAGCAGTCGAGCGCCCGAGGTGCTCAATCCGTTTGCCCCCCATGTCGTGGGGTACACGAGCGGGGCCTGTCCGAGAGCCGTCTGCCATGTCACCATCTCACAGATACGCCTTCACCAGAATCTCAAAGACTTTGCCACTGCTGCCAGCCGTCGTCACCCCGGACCCCGTGCCGGCAGCCCCGCCGGCGACATTGGCAAAGTCGGAGAAATAGCTTGCTCCGGTTATGGTTTCGTAGATCAAGATGATGACACCGCCGCCGCCGCCGCCGCCGCCGCCGGCATTTGGGACGGCGGAATTATAGCCCTGGGAGCCCTGCGCGCTGATGACCGGCGTACCACTGACGACGACATGCCGAGCAGCAATCCAGATCACGCCAGCGCCGTGCCCGCCATCCCCGCCGTTCCCACCGCCGTCTCCGGGTCCTCCAGCCGCGCCACCCATACCGCCAGCCAGTGGGTGCAGGCGACAGACGCGCGCTGTCGGGCTTGAGACTGGGGTATCGATCGGACCAGCCCAGAAGCCAGGCGGAGCCATAAGAATACCCGAGGCAGTCGGCGTCCACCCTGCGACGGTGGACCAAGTAGCCGGCGTTTGCCCGGCTCCCCCGCTCCCCGCCCCCCCGCTGCCTCCGTTTCCTCCAGGCGCAACGATGTCAACGTCGGCCGTGGCGTATCCAAACGCCACCGGCGCCGCTCCGCCATAGACGCCGCCCTTTGTGCCGGTCCGCAGCCACAGTGGAGACGCGGCCCCAGTGTCGTAAGACCCGCTGAGTGGAGCGTTGGCGACAATGGACGCACCGTCGTTCAGGGTCAGCGTCCCGCGCACCTGGATAGGTGCGCCGATCTGCAGTTCGACGCCCGTGTTGACGGTCATGTTGTTCCACTCGACCGGCTCGGCGATGGTAGTGGAAGCCGCGTAGACTGCGTCGTGCGTGGAGTACGTCGAGCCACTTGAGGCGTTGCCGAAGATCGGATGCACACGCGACTGCATCAGCCATCCAATGAAATCCGCGGCAGTTTTGAACGACTGTTCAACCGACGAAGCGGCATAGTCGTCGCCGTCGGTCGGCAGATTGAAGATCGGTAGAACGCCAGGCCCAGGAGGAGGTGATGGGCTCTGCGTTGCCGTGGGGTTTCCTGTGTACGTCGATGCCATGATGTCTCCTAGCCCGGCGGAATAAAGCGAATGGTTGCCGTACTGTCTCCCCACTTGCCCCCGTCGCCCCACTTTTTCGTGGGAGGCCAGCCCCACACGCCGCCTGCTGCAATGACGACGGACCCCATGTAGATCGCACTGGCGAACTTCCAATTGCGCACCGTCGAGTTGAGACGGGCGGCGGCAAGCGATCCGACGGTGAGTGACGGAACGTCTTGACCAAACAGGATCATAAACCGCGAGTAGAACTGATCGCGGCTGTCGAGCGTGAATCCCTTCAGGGCCGGCGTCGGGACACTGCCGTCGAGCTGTTGCCTGTTGATGGCCGTCATACAGTCGCCTACGATCAAGCTTCCATCCTGATACGTGTAGGCGATGCCCAGATGATTGACCAGGATCGTCCCATCGGCTCCCGAGGGAAAGCCGAGGACGATGAGCTGCTTCAGCATTCCGCCAGGTGTTCCCGCGCCCTCGCCTAACGCCGCGTCCTGCCCCCATGTATCCCACGCTCCCTTGAGGCGAGCGGCATAGGCAGCGTCGACTTCGTCGAGGATGTCGGGATCCGAACCACCGCGGGGCAGGAGACGATCATCGCCCTGCATGTCGAGAAAGTTTCCTACGAACCGGCCGGCGTCATCAGTCGTCGGATCGTTGCGTGCCGCTGCTCCGTCTGGCGTGCTGGCGAGCCGTGCTTCACGCATGAGCGCGGTCTGGCCATCCATCATTCTGCCAACTGCGGCCGATAGTTTCGCGCCGCATGGACCGCGCAGCCAACTGGGGCCGAGTGTCGGTAGATACCGCTCGTAGGCCCCGGCGCTCATGCGACCTCGTACCAGTTGACACACGCTGGGTCGAGAAGTCCCAAGGCACTCGACGCTGGAACGTAGTTCGCACCGATGTTCAGAATATCGGCGCCGACTCCGTGGCTGTTGAGTTGCAGGCCGTCGGTATCGAATGCCCCGGCGTCCATGATGATCTGTTCTAGTTTGGAACACCTGATGCAGTGGTTAGGCATCTCTCCGCCAATTGGGATGGCTGCGAGATAGGCATTCCACGCGGATACGGCGGCATTCTGGACTAGTGCCAGGTGCCCCTGCTTGACGTAGATGTTTCCGCTGGGAACGATGGTCAGCACCGCCGCCTTCTGAGCGACTGCTCTTTCGATGTCCGTCTGGCGCAAGTCGAAATATTCCTGCACAAGCGTTATGGTCCCCGTGTCCGGTACGCCACCGTAATCGGCCAAGTAGACGTTGACCACGCCAGCCACGTCCTCACTTGCACTCGTTGCGATTCGGTTGATCCCGAGATGGTTTTCTAGCGAGCACTGCCGTGCCCACGCGGCGTAGCGGCCTTCGGTCGGGATGGCACTCAAAGCGGGCCATCGGTCCCGGCATCGCTGCACCAACGAAACGATCGATTCCTGGTCAGATCCGGTCTGGACGGTAGCGGTCCCGGGCGTCCCAATGCTGTACGAATCGCCGGCAAGAAACGCCACGCCGCTCGTTCCATTGGCAAACGTCAGCGTCAGATCGATCGTCGCGTCGATTCCCGCAAGCGACAACGTCGTCACTACATTTGTGGGGGCACCCACGACGTGAACTCCACTCAGGGGGTATTCGGTGACGACCATTCGAGGAGGCACCGCATCGCCGATGCTGCCAGATTGGACGATCTGAATCGTCCACTGGCTGGCGGGGTTCGTCGCTCGCCCTGATGAGGGCGTGACGCTCCCACTCCCTGAAATGTTGTTAAGCGGAAGGCCGTAGGCCGCCAGCGCATCCACTACCGTCACGCCAGCAATCGGCGTTGAAAGTCTGTCGATGGTCCCCGTGGCGTCAGTCACTGGTCCTGGCATCTCGGCCTGGAAGAGAGCCGAGACGCTGCTACCGTTCGGGACCGTGACCGACGCTGTGTTGACGTAGTAATGGCCGACCTGGCTGATCGCGCGAATCTGCCCGGCCGCGCGGGTCACGGGACCGCTCCCCGTCGCGCAGGTCAGGGTCAGGTTTTTCTGCGTGAACGTCGCTGGCGACCGCAGCAGGTCGTATGTCTCCTGGGCCAGCATCTCGGCCCATGATTCGACGGGGGCGCCGCTGGCGTCGACAAGCGCAGCCGCCAAATCCAGAAATCCACCGGCCACGATGTAGGAGACGAGCGACTCGCGGTCGAGTAGCCCCGTCGCGATCATGTGCATGATCTCAAGCGCCGTGCCGCCGGAGTTGTAGTCCGTCACGGGGAAGCTGGCGCCCTGCAGGTAACTCAGGAGGATCGCCGTGATCTCGTCGCGCGTGCGCGGAACCAGCAGAGCGTCGAGGCTTGCCACGCCCATCAGGATAGCCCGCGCAGGGCGTTAGCCCTATGGCGCTACCAGCAGTAGCCGCAGTCGCTGAGCGTTGGCACACAGACAATCGGGCCGGAATATGGGAGCCCATTCCAGGAGAGAAAGTGCGCCGCGGGGGTTGGGGTGGACGAGCATATTACCGGGGGCGTCTGACGATCCTCAACAATTGCGTTGCCTGTCAGGACATCCGCGCAATCGTGGACGCACTCACCCGCCGCAGTCGTCTTGGGCATCAAGATGCCGTTCACGGGGACGTCCTCCAAGCATGGGCCTCCTGGAAATACCTGACTGGATGCGCACGCCGGTATCGTACATGGCGGTTTCAAGCAACTTGCGGGTTGCGCGTCCGGCGGCGCGGCCGTTGCTGGTCTGGCATCGGGGGCTAGCGTCGGCCTGGCATCGGGAACGGCAACGGTAGGTTGTCTAGCATCTGGGGACACCACGATCAACGGGACGGCGTCGGGTGGCGTCTCTGCATCTACGGCGACGACAGAGGGGACTACCTGCGCATCGGGTGGCGTCTCTTCCATCGTGCCGCCGGCCTTGGAGCATCCACACAGAGCTACCGTCAATAGCAGCGTTGTCCTCATATACGCAGCGTATCACGAGGCAGCAAAAACCGCAACCACGCTCTTGACCAGCACCGTCGCATTGACCGCGCTACTCTGTCCGGTCAGCTTGATGTGTGGCTGCCCCGTCGGATTGGTGAGCGTGCTCGTGGCCCGCACGACGGCGTAGCTGCTGGACGCGCTGGTCACGGTCGCTAGCAGTGTCCCGCCCGCCACGCCGTCGGTCCCGCCCAGGCGCAGGCGGAACGTCGCAGTTGCGCCGCCAAGCGCTTCCACGAGCGCCGAGAACGCCAGCGTGAGCGAGCCCGAGGTGATTCCTGAGAAATCCGCCACCACTTCCTTGAGTAGGTCCTCGTTGCCTGAGTCGGTTGCGTAAAGCCCGTCCAGGTTCGGCTCGACGGTCGAGCCGGTGGCGTTGGCTCCGGCTGACCCCGCGCCTCCCGCTGGCCCGGTCGGGCCGGTCTGGCTTACGACCGTGATGGTCTGCCCCACGACCTCGCCCTGCGTGGCGGGAATACCCGCGGGCAGCCCTTGCTTCAGAAAGTCGACGCTAGTGTCTCCCACTGCGGCGACGAAGTCAAATGGCCCCTGAGCGGTCTGCAGGCGGATCGGTATCGTCGTCCCCTTACCGGCCACCGCGACCACCTGCGGAGCCGCGTCGAGTATTCGCGGATCCTTCAGCAGTTCGTTCCGCACCGCCGCATTGATGGCGCCCAGCGCGTGCGGGTCGGACGATTCGCTGTTGAGGCGCGCCCGGACGTCGTAGCCGTACTCGGGATCCCCCCCGATTTCCGCGAGACATCCCTCCTCGCTGTTCAGTCGACGGATGCAGGCGTTTGCCAAGTTCTCCTGGCCAGAGCAGAGACGGAACGTCGGGTCTAGGTCCAGCGCTGCGGCCAAGTCGATGCCCAAAGGATCGCCTGTTGTGCTCATGTGGTCGTCACTTTAGTTGAGAGGTATTCGCCGGCTTTGAGTTTCGCGACCATCGCGCCAGCATCGGCGGTAGAGATTGGCGCGCCAGCGCTGGCAGCGGCAAAGACCGTTCCCAAATCTACGGACATCTTCCCGAGCACGTTGGCCAAGTCCGCGGATAAATCCTCGCCATGAAATGGGTGCTGGCTTGCCGACGAGTCTCCGAGCTGGATCGAAGCCCCATTGACGATCAGCCGCGTGACACCCGCGCCAGGCTCCCAGAGAGCGGCGAAGGGCGCATCGGGCTCGCCGTTCGCCCAGCCAACGACGACGAAGCAGCCGGGGACGATCTGAACCTGTACGCCTGGGACGCCATGGCGCAGGGGCACGCCGGCCATTTCTGGCACCGCTGGATCATCGGGCCGCACATCCACCTGGTCGAGCACGCCGGCGCTCTGGCTGATGACCTGCGCACGGTAGAGGTAGCGATAGGGGACCATCGGGTCAAGTCCCGAGATAGCCCGTGCCGCAGTCTTGAGACGGTCCTGGCTCACCGGATGCCCTCCGCCCAGAAAACGCGCGAGCGCGCCTGACTCCCAATCTCGTGCACCACGGAGTCGATCCTCCGGCCTGCGATGCTGGTCCCGGGCCAGACACCCTCGGCATCGGTCCCGATGTACTGCGCGGCGTTCGGCGCGTCCTGTTCCATGATTCGCACGTCTGCCGGGCACATGGGCCACGTCTCGACGCCGAGCCAGACGGTGCCATCAAATAGGACGCGCCAGTTGACCGCGTCTCCGGCGACCTCGGCCAACGCCTGGACGAGCGAGCCAATCGGCACTGCGAGGCTTGTCCAATAGGCCAGAGTGGTGGCCATCACCGAATCCGTGCAGGCCGTGGACAGCGCTTCCCCGGCGTCCTGCAGCAGGTCGGCGAGGACGTGCCGCACCAGCGGCTGCTTGTAGTGCCGAGGCGTCGCGGTCCTTGCCATGCCACCGCGCCCGCCTACTAGCCGCATCTGCGCGAGCCCCTGGACAATCTCGGCCCGCTGAACGTGCGCCGGCATGTCGACGCCTGAGAGCGTGGCTACCACATCTCCACTCGGCACCGTCTGCAGGTCCGCCCAAAGGTCAGCGTGCCAGCATCCGGTCAGGGGTAGCGTGATGCGGCCCTTGCTGACCAGCACCTCCTGACCGGCTATCGTGAGCGTGAGAGCCATCACTGCTGCCAGAGAGGTGCCCGGGGTTCCGAGGCGCCGATATGGGCATCATCCTGTGACGGCGGAGGCGGCAGATTCGCTACGCCCTTGCGGTTTGCCTGCAGGACTGCGTTCTGACCGAGAATTCGCTGCGCTTGCACGGTGCGATCTACACCCACGCCTGAGATTTTCTTCGTTGCTGGCTTCTGCTTGTTCGGTTGTGGAACGTACTGCACCGCCATGATCTTGATCTGGCGCTCGCCCACCTTCCCCGTCTCCTCGGGTGGCGTGATCTGCCTGATGACCAAGTCATAGATGTTGAGGGCCGCCAGCGCCGGATGGTAAACCGTCACGCGCTTCTGCTCGCCGACGATTTGCCCCTTTTGGCGCTTCTGGTCGTTGACCAGCGGCTTGTTTGGAGGCGCCCAGAAGGTCGGCAAATATCGCTGAAACATTGCCCACTGCATCGGGGTCCACAGTAGCCCCGTCAGTGTGATGCCCGCGTTGACGTAGCCGCGAGCGACGAGGGCGGCGCCGTCGTATCCGTTCGGTTTCTGGACATCGAGCTGAATGGCTGGAGTTGCGGTCGCGCTCCAAATGCCGGGCAGCTTGCGCGCGTTCAGCTCGACGACGTCCCATGCGTTCTGTCCGTACAGGTCACCGACGATGCCCAGCGAGGCGCCCGCGTCCCCCGCGTTGAAGTCGACGCCCGCGTTTGGATCTGCGATATCGTCCGCCCAGAACGGCTGTAGGTCCGCCGCCGCTACTAGGTTGGGCGGGCCGTAGGTGCTCGTATCGACTTGCTGCCCGTCGAGTCGAGTCGTCTTGCCGCCCTTGCCGGCCATCAGGCGAGCCCCGCTTGAGTGTTGAGCTGTTCGAGCGCCGCCAGCAACATGCTCGGCAACTGCTGTCCGACGCTTTCGGTGATTTCCTCCGGCGTGGCGCTCGTACCTGGCACCTGCACCGTCACGGCCAAGTGCAAATCTCCGACGGTGAGACCACCACGACCACCGCCAACGGGAGGAAGTGACCCAATCGACGGCACGCTGGCGACCGGAGGCGGAGATGCGAAGCCGAGGGCGAAGCCCTCCGCGCAGTCACGCCCGAAGTCTGCCCAATCCGCAGACGGTGAGTGCGTGTGCGTCTCGTCGCGCGCCCCCTTGATACGCGCCTTTTCAACCGAAGCCCCCGAATTCTCGGCCTCGGCTTCCGCAAAGGCGCGTTCGTTGGCGTCTCCCATGGCGTCGAGCTTCCGCTGATTCGCCTCGTGAAATGGCGCGGCTACGGAACCGCCCGCCAGCCAATCGCCGATGCCAGCGCCCATCCTGGGAATCAGCAGGATCGCGTGCGCGATTCCCGCGATTCCTTCGGCGATCGTTTTGACGACCGGCGCCCATTCCTTGCTCAGCTCGACCAAATCCTTGAACGATTCTCCCACCTGACGCCAGTTGATTTCCTTGATGGAAGTCCCGACGAATTCCATCAGCTCGCCGAGTCCTTCGCGGATTGCCTTGCCGGCCTCGGAGCCTGGCCCGAAGGCGTCGAGGATGCTGTCAAGCGCCTCACTGATGCGCGCAAAGCCGGGGCCGTCGACCAAAGACTTGAAAATCTCCTCGGGAATGTCTTTGATCTTCTCCAGCTTCGATTGGACGTTGCCCGCCATCTCGACGCCAAGCGCGCCGAGCTTCTTGCCGCTCTTCTGCTCCATCACGGTGTAGATGGACGCCATGGCTTCGCGGGCGTCGAGTGTTCCCGCTTCGAGACGCTTCTTGATCGTCTTTCGGTCGAGGCCGGTATCCTTGCTGACTTGGCCTTCGACTTCGGCGCTTTTCAGGTGCAGCCCCGCCAGGGCGCGCCCCTCGATTCGCCCTGTCCTGTAGATGCGCTCCAGCGACGCGACAGCGCCCGAGTAGCCCTCGATCTTGTTGGTGGATGTAGCGGCCACGTCGGCAGCCGCGCCGATGGCGTTGCGGAAATCCGCACCACGAAGACCGGCCTGCAGAAGGCCCGTGCTCATCTCGACGAGCTGGCCCCTCGTGAATTCAGCCATCCCGCCGAACTTGTCGAGGTAATCGAGCGTCGCCTTCCCGTCGTCTGCCCCCAAGACGTTTCGGAAAACCCCGCGCGTGCGTTCTTCTCCCGCTGCGGTCTCGAACGCGTGGGCCGCCTCGTGAGCGCCCCACTTGATGGCCTCCCAGGTAAGGCGCGCGGTGGTCTTGAGCGCTTCCATGGCCAACTGCCCCTTGAAGACGGAACGCCAAAGCGGTTCCGTGGTGTTCTCGGTGTGGCCGAGGTTCTGCAACTCTTTGTTGGCCAACTCCGTCTGGCGTTTGACGTAGCCAAACTCTCGCTCGCTGAGTTGGGCTCCCTTGGTCAGGGTATGCAGGTTCATTGCCCCCTTGGACCAGCCGGCATCATTGCCCACGCCGCGCGCTAGTTTCTCCACGCGATTCAGGACGCGGTCGACCGCTCGGTCAGCGGCCTCCGCGCGGCTCTGTATTCGGTCGAACGCCTGGATGGTCTCGGCCGCGCCGCCTGTCTTGGCGTCGAGGTCTATCGTCCACTGAATGCCATCAGCCACGGCTCTTCCTCATTGCTCCCGCGTAGGCCCGCGCGAAGTCCGCGCACAGCCGAAGATTCTGAAGGCCCTCGGCCAGCACCATAGCCCCGGTGCGAGCTTCTTCGCCATGCTCGCCGTCTCGGAAGGCTAGCAGGGCGTCGGCCATGTCTTCGAGGTCTCCCCGGGTGGACTTCCACCCGTCTAAAGCTTGCTGACTTTTTTTGCGTGATTTGCGCCCGCGTGGTCGATCAGTTCCCCGCCGAACGTCTCTAGTAGGCCAGGATAGCGGTCAATGGCGGCGTCCAGCTCGGCCTGCGTCGGATAGACGCAAGACGCAAACACCAGTGGTCCAAACGCGGCCGACTTCACCGACGGGTCAGGACTGCTGGCCTCGGCTCGGTAGCGCTTCCAGACCGCGCGGGATGGCACGCGGAAGGCCGCGACCGGCGCGTCTGCGATCTCGGTCTCGACAACGAGTAACCCGCCCTCAGGCACTCCCGCGGCGGTTCTTGCGTCCTTGATTTTCTGTTCCAGAGCTGCGTCCATCTGTCCTCCTGGCTGGCGTTACCCGATGATGATCGGATTGCTGATGAGCTGCACACGTGGAGCCCCCAGACCCCCGTAGACGACTTGCATGGGGTCCATCTGCAGCTTGACCGTCGTAGCCTCGACGCCTTCGCTGTTCGTGTGGTCCGACGAGTGGAACCGGACGGCGCTCAGGAAGTCCTCGGTCGTCACCATGGCGCCCACCTCGGCATAAACGATTGTGATCGGCCAACGGACGTCCGAATAGCCCACGGTCCCGCCCATGGTCAGAATCTCCATCAAGGCCGTGAACTGGCTGCGGTAGACTTCAATGTCTCCGCTCGGGTCCAGCTTGCCGCGGGTCGTGCCCTGCTTCTGCGGAGACGTGCCCCAAATCTTGCCGAATTCCAGCGGGTCCTTGTAGTTGATCGCCTTGCAGCCGGGCATCTTGATCCCGCCACCGACCTTGAACTCGATGGAGCAGAAAGAGCATTCGGCCCCGTTGACGTTTGGAAAGCTGAGGATTTGAGACGGATCCATTGTGGCTCCTTGCTATGCCTGCTGCAGCAGCGGATTGATGAATCCGATCTGCACGGAGATGTTTCGCATGATGGCCTTCGGAACAATCGAGACCACCGCCGTCGCGGTTGCGACACTGAGCAGATTGTCGGTGCGGCTCAGCTTGGCGTAGACGTCCGAGACCTCGTCGGTCACGCTGCCCGGGGTGCCCTTGAGGGCGGCGTGCAGCTTGGCCGTGACGGCGTTGTCGATGTCCCGCGCGTCGCGGTCGTCGATGTAGCCGGTCTTCGGGTCAATTCGCACGTCGTCGTTCAGGTAGTCGGTGAATGCCGCCATCGCGATGGTCGCCGCGCGGTTGACCACTCGCACGTTGGAAAACGCGCTGTAGTCACTCGCCACCTGGGCCATCGTCACGCCGCCGGTCAGGAAGTAGCCGGCCTTACCGTAGAGCGAGCGCATCGTGATGAAGCGCGCGTCGAAAAGACCCGGAGTCGCTTCCTCGTCGCGGTAGATGGACTGCACGTTCAGGACAGCGCCGCGCATGACCTTGCCGAGGTCTTCGCTCAGCTTCTCGGCCGCCGCAGTGGCGGTCGCCACCCAGGCGCAGTTTCTCCGCAGGGTGAGCCCCGTCAGAGGAGACAGCAGCGCGCAGTCACCAGCGCCTACCAGCACGCGCCCCTCGGTGCTCGCCAGGGCCAGGAAGGCCGTTGCAATCGTCGCGTCCGTGTCGGCCGTGTCGAGTGCCTGCGCGCTGGAGAACAGGATCGGAGTCCCGACGGTAGGACATTCGATTGCCGCCCACAGACACCGCTTGACCAGCTTGGCCGAGGTCATGGCCGAGTCAGCGGCCGTGAAGGCTGTCCCGGCCGTGGTTGCGGAAATCGTCGTCGCGTAGGGGAAGCCGACGACGTGGACTCCCTCGATCTGGAAGGCCGAAGCGCGCAGGGCCGCGTGGGCCAGCACGATGTCAGCGGCGGTGCACATCGGAGCCGTGCAGTACCCGCTGTACACGTCGTTCAGCACGTAGGCATCGCTGGTGAAGGCCAGCACGATGCCGCTGGATGGAATCGCGTAGGTGGCGGCTGTCACGATGGGCGTGCTCTGCGAGGCCCCACCGTCGAGGCTGTAGACAAACTGCGCGGTCCCACGGGCGCCCGCGGTCGTGATCGTGACTCGCACCTGGTAGGCGTCGAGCGGCGATGAGGTCGGCGTCACGGCGGGCGGCGTGGTTCCGCCGGGAGTCGCCGCGGTGCCATCCGCGTACCAGCCCCACGTATTGTTCGCCGCGTAGGTGCTGGCGGCGAAGGAGAGGCTCAAGAACGTGCCTGGCACCTGATAGACCAAGGCACTTGCCGTCGATGTCACGGGCTGGCCGTAGGCGGCCCCGTTGACGGAAAACTGAAACTTTGCCGTCCCGAGAGTGCCGAGTGTCGAGCACTTGCAGAGCACTGTCACGTGCGGCGCACACGTCGCGCTCACGACACCGGCTCCGCTGCCGGCCTGGGTGAACGTAGCTGTCACGGTTCCGCCGGTGGCCGCCAGGGGCACGGCATAGACGGGCGTGCCCGCGGTGTCCGTCACTTGCGACGTGGCGTCAGCGAGAGGGCCGCCGCCGAGGATGTTGGCCGCCTGCCCGGGACCGACCGACAGCACCTGGGGCGCCACGGTGGTCTGCGAGAACCCGAGCAGAGCCGGGCCGATCTTGGCCTGCGCGCCGCCTGGACCAGGGGTCACGATCGCGAGGCCACCCTGGAGAAAACTCATGCTGACATTGGGAGTGGACATTGCTTACCTCACGGCTCCGTCGTCGATGGCTGCGATCGTTTCGTCGAACTGTTCTTGGGTCACCAGGGAGTGCAGGCTCCAGCGCTCTTTCGCGCACGCCGCGCGCAACAAGTAGTGTTTGGGGTTCACCACCAGCGGCTGGCGCTTCGATGGGCCTGGGAGAAACTCGGGCAAGAAACCGCCCGCCCGGCCAATCTCTTCAACGCGAATCAAGACTTCGGGATTTTCGTCATTCATTGGGCACCACCAAATCGACGATCCGAGTCGTCTGGCTGAAGGCTTTGACGGTCACGGTAGAATTATCAATCCGCACCACGGGTAGCCCTATGGCGACGGTCAGCTCACAGGCCATCCCCCGGCCGGTCCTGCCCATCTGCAGCCATCGCTCCGACACGGGCCGGTAGTTGTGCATGGTGAAGCGCTGCTGTAGGCAGTTGATCAGCAGCTCCACGAGCCCCTCGGTCGGCGTCAGGCCGTAATCGGGCTCCCCAACGTCGCCGCCGAAGACCTTGAACACCACCTCGGGCCAACGTCGCCACAGCAACCCGGGCTCGTTCGGCTTGCCGAGAGTTCTGTTCCCCCCTACATCCCACCGTCCCTGCGTCGGGCGCCAGGCGATGGACGGCGGCCTGACTTCGCCTCCAGAATCGTTCGGCCCCAGCACCTTGAGATTTGGCTGGTACGTCAGCAGGGCATGGGTGAAATCGTCCATCACGGTCTGCAGCGTGCCCTGCGCCGGAAGCACACTGGCATCGTAGCCGCCGACCGATGACGGTAGCCTGATGGTCAGGTCAAGGGCGCAGCCCGTCAGGTCGTAGATGGTCCCGTCGGCGTGCTGGACCGAGAGCGAGATGACGTCCGAGCACCCAGTGGGCCAGGAGATATCCCGGCGTCGAGCGAAGCGTGCCTCGGAGCCGTCGGCCGGTGTGGTGCCGTCCTGAGCGGTGCAGAGCAGGGACGCCCGCGCAGCGCCTCTGAATATCTCCGCGCTCGCGAGGATGCCAGAATTGTTTAACCCGCCGAAAGCCGCCACAGTGCCGTTGGGCAACACGCTTGCCGTCAATCCAAATCTCGCCGTCTCCATCGGCATCGTGGCTGTACACACACCGGAAACGGGGTCATAGATGTCGACGCTTGAGAGAATGTTATTTTCCTGATCGATCCCCCCAGCGATGATCACCGTGCCGTCTGATAACAGTGCCAGCCCCGGCAGCCATCGGGTATCCGACATATCCCCAGCCGAAACGAACGTCCCTCGTGTCTCGTTGTATCGCTCCATCGATGCAAGAATATAATTTTCCCCCACATTGTCATTCCCGCCAACGCCCCCGATGACGAGAACATCGCCGTCTTGCAGAACAATCGCACCGCTCTGTGGCGTGTCGAAAATATCACGCGCGACCGTCATGTCGCCAGTAACGGCCCATTCGCCTGTAGATATATTGTAGACCTCGGCACTTGCGAGATAGGGCGGCGTGTGACCTTTGCCAGTACAAGTCTCTCCTCCCGCTATCAATGCGTTGCCACTCGGTAATGGAGCCGCGACATGCAGCCATCGTGCCGTGTGCATACTGCCAGTTGTGGTGAACGTATTTGCTACCGGGTCGTATAGTTCGCATGCCCCGGTTGAAATAGCCACGCCCGCTGTGTTTCCGCCCGCGAGGAGCACCTTCCCGTTTGGCAGCAGCGTCGCCGTGTGACCAGCCCTGGGAATGGTCATCCCGCCCACAATGACGGTGAACGTCCTTGCCACCGGATCATAAATCTCGGCATCTGCAATGCCCGTATACGAGTTGCTAGCGCTCTCGCCACCCGTAATCAGGATTAGCCCGAGCGGATGAGCCGGGCTAGGCTGCAGAAGCGTCGCTTGATGCCCGGTTCTGGCAACGTGCATATCGCCGACGGATGACGAAATTCCTGTCCTAAAATTCCAAACTTCACAGTTCGCCGTTGCGCCGCCACTTATGAAGATATCCCCGTTCGGGAGCGTGGTTGACGTGTACAGAGAACGCGCCGTCGTGAGTGAGCCGGTGGGATCCCAGGAGTCGGGTGCCTGGAGCGACCCCGGCGCAGCGGCTGCGACATTCCAGAGCGCAGAATTCGCAACCACCAGAGGCGACTGTGTGCCATCCGCCAAGGTTAGGCGCACGTCGTACCAGACGCGACTGCCAACGGCCAGCGCCGCGAGGTCGCTACCCGTGACAGCTACCGTCGCGTTCCCCGTCGTTGGATCTGCGTCGAGCGTGGCGTGGTAGACGAGTCGGCTCATGCTTTGCCAAACTTCTGCGCCAGCAGTAGCGCGGCCTCTTTGCGGATCATCAAGTCCCAGGACTCCGGCTGTCCGCCCTCTTCGTCTGGCAGGATCTTCCGCTGCACCATGTGCGGCGTGCCCTTCTGCGGATAGACGGAATAGTCCACGGGCACTACGACACGAATGAGCCCGCCGGTGGATGTGGCCCCCACGCTGTTCTCCATGCGGCCTGTACGATGTAGGACTCGCGAACCGCCGCGCGGCTTTCTGCCAGCGGCCAGCACCCGCAGCCGAGCCCGCTTGTCGCGTGTCCGCTCGCGCTTCAGCGGCGCCCACGGTTTGCCATAGGGGTCATGTTCACCGCGAAATTCATCCCCCACCAGCTTCATGGCCCCGACGGTGCACCGCTGAGCCAGCTCTCCGAGCCACTGTCTTTGGACGATTTCGGCCAGCATTCGCCGCATCCCCGCCAGTTTCTCGGGCGTCATGCAGCGGATCCCCATCAAGACCTCCGGCGGCCCTGGAAGGCGATTCGCTCGTAGGAATCGCCAGTCCCGCGCTGATAGCCCCGCTGCACGTTGCTATCGACCTCGGCGCGCGCCGAAGAAACCGCCTCCGCCCCCTGCGGCGAGGAATCGATCACATCGGGCGTCGTGCGGTTATTCGCAATGTCGCGCAGCCATCCAATCTCCGTGTCGTGTCGGATCTGAAGCTGCTCGTCCCCTGCCGCGTTCGCCGGGTTCAATCCGCGGGCAATCACGGCATCGTAGACGGCCAGAATGGCGCAGCAGCGCCGGATCGCTTTGTCCCACTTGGTCAGCGGCAACGTGAATCGGTCCCGCAGATACCCGTCGATTTTATCCGCCGCGCCGTCGATGCAATCCTGCAGCACCGCCTGGTCGAACCCGTCCAGAGCCTCGGAGCGAATCGCGAGGCTCAGGTCTGCGATGGTGCAGTAGGCGGCGGACATCTACTCTTTCTTGCGTTTCACGATCACCGGCACGCCCTGCGGCTTCGTGGCCTCGTCGAGTTCCTTGGTCAGCTCTTCGATCCGCTTGTTCAGAAACTTGACGGTGTCCTGCAGGCTGGCGTTCTCGGTCTTGAACTTCGCGTTTTCGGCCACAAGTGCAGCGACATCGATCGTGAGCGCCTTCTCGCCCTCAGCGTCGATGGCCTGAATGTTCATCTGATGGTCTTTCCGCAGTTCCTCGAACATTTCCCGGCTCAGCTTGTGCGTATCGGGACGCATGACTGGCTGTCCTTCCACCACATCCGGCACCATCGGGTCATCGCCCTCTACCACTTCGATCTCGACCGGGTCTTTCCCCCAGCCGCGCCCCGCGACCCAGTGATATGCCCACTCTCTACGGTCTGGGCCTCGAACAAGGAATTTCTGCGACATTTACGATCTCCTCTGTGGTGTCCCCTGCGCAAGGTCCGCCCCGCCGGCCAGAGGACAGCACCGGCGGGACGGTTTGCAAACTACTACGAAGCAGCGACTCGAACCGCGAGCTGCGGCAGCGTGTAGCCACCGGCTCCCCGCGACTCGATGCCGTACACGAACTCCTTGTCGTAGAACGGCGCCGACAGGCTCGGGTCCGTCTGAGGTGTGAACAGCGGCGCTTCCCGCAACTGCCAGATGAACGGGTTGAGGCCGCGGTTGGTGCACATCACGACCCCGTAGGGGCTCGTCTGGCTCATGTACGGATTGACGATGACCTTGAAGTCACCCACGTAGATGTTGCTCACGCTGGCCGCTGAGGCGTTGGTCTGCGTCGCGGTGCCGGTGCTGGTGAACGTCTGGGGGACGATCTCAGCCTTGGCCGCCTGGACAGCCCAACGTCGCAGATTCGGCGGGACCATGAGGGTATCGGCCACGATGCCCAGCGGTGCCCCGCCGGCGCCAACGTAGCCCGCCATCTTTTCACTTGCCGCCTGCCACACCCCGAGCGGGTCGGTCGCGAGGTTGTAGGCCGCGCCAGTCAGCAGATTGCTGAAGGTCGTGCCCGTCGGGCGATCCAGTGAAATCGGGTGGGTCCCGTAGAAGAATGGCTCACCGTCGTAGCAGAGTGCCGTGGTGCCGGCCGCCACGACAGCCGCCATGACCTCGTCGGGCCAACGAGCCGCCGCCTGCCCCTGCGCGACGAACAGCCCCGCGTAGGCCGCGTGGATGTCGTCCGCAATGTCGAACTTATCGACACAGACGGTGTGCTCGTAGGGCACGTTGGTGAGCGTGTAGTCGCGCAGAGCCGCGTTCGTCTTCTGCCGCGAGCCGAGCCACTTCCGAAGGCTCGGAAGCTGGTCGACCCAGTGGTAGAGGGCATTCTTGGTGTTGCTCGGCGTGAGGGTCGCGAACTGGTCCCAGACCATCGGCACGTTGGTAAAGCCGCGCTGGAAGTCAGCCGAGAACCCGTAGAAGAGGACTTGTGCTTGTGCAGTGGTGATGAACATGGTCGTGCTTCCTTCCTACTAGACGCGGAGCCCGGTGACGAACATAGTGCCTTCGCAGCTTGTCGTCCCTTCGGTATAGTTGGCGACCAGGGTTCCTCCGGCCGCGACGGTCGAGTGAGCCTGGACGATGTTCGTGGCGAGCACGATCGCGCCCGTTGCAGCACCACTCAGTGTCATCGCGTTGGTTAGGTCGTTCGTGCCGTCCGTCAGCTTGATGGTATCGCTGGCGCCGCCAGTCGATCCCGCCTTGATGAACTTCACGCCGGTGATGAGAATCTTGCCAAATGTCGCGTCGAGCGTGACCGATACCGTACCGCTCACCCCAGAGGGAACGGCAATCCGGTGGACGATTTCGGCGCTGCCAATGGTGTTGCTGGTCGTGTTGACCTTGAAGCGCCGAGCGTCGGCGTCTTCCGCCAACGCGGCTTCAACTGTGGCCGCATCGTACTTTCCCGCCACGTCGTAGATACCCACGAGGCTCGCACCTCCGGGTGTCGTCGCCTTGGCGAGGTTGACCGTCAGGGTCGAGACCGCAGTCGATGCAGCGGTGAGCGCCGAATCAGCCAGCGTTCCGATCCGCACCCACACGCCCAGTGTATCGACGTCTTCCACGACGCCGGCGATTGAACCGGAGCCCTGAGTTGCCAGGCAGGTCCCGCCATCGTAGGTGTAGGCGAGCGCCCCACGGTTCGCGGCCGTAAAGTCGCTCCCGCCGGTGCCGTTGTTGAAGCAGTAGGCAAGGCCACTGCTCACGGGCACGGACTTGTCGCCGCTGCTCCCGTTGGTGTTGTCGACCGTCTCCGTCGCTATGCCAATCGCGACCAGCGTGGACGTCACACTGGCCTCGACCCCGTAGCCGTGAGCGGTGTTGATGCACACCAGGCTGCCCTGGTAGATTTTGACCGCCTGATAGAGTGGGACCGTGCGGGTGGTCATCGTGCGTGCTTGAGTATCTCGTGCTGCTGTGAGTGCCATGATCGTTTTCCTTCTGTGCGAAAGGCCGCCCTCTAGGCGTGCCCTTGGGTGGTGAGGGAGGTCTGGTAGAACTTCATCCCGGCGGTGATTTGCTCGACGGGGATATGCAGCTTGGCTGCGGCTTCGAGCTGGCTTGCGGTCAGGCCAATCGGGGCAGGCGGCTGACCAGCGGGGAGCTGCGACTTGTCGCCAACGATGGGCTGCATCGTCGCGACGAAGCCCGTCAGCATCGCCAGGCCCTTCTCGGCTCCGATGTCCTTGGCCTGGGCCTGCCAGTATTCCTTCTGCGCGGGCGTGACCTTGCCGTCCTTGACTGCCGCGTCCAGCGTGGTGCCGAACTGAGCCGTCAACGTCTCGGTCTTCTGCTTCGCGAGGTCCGCGGTCAGCACCGCGTGCTGCTCATGGCTCTGCTTGTGCGCCTTGAGCACGCCCATCGCCCCGGCCAGCGTTTTCTCGCCAGTCAACGCGCAGACATCACGTCGGAACGCCGACAGCGTCGCGGTGGCCGATGCCTTGCCGTCTCCGCCGTGTTCCTTCGATTCCTCGGCGGCCCAGTCCTCGAAACTCTTCAGCTTCGCGGTCAGTCCGTCGATCTTCTGCTGGTGCTCCTCGACGAGTCCCTTGAGATGCGCACGATGCTCGTCAGCCATCGCGCTCATCTTTGCCGACAACCGGCCGCAATCCGCGCAAGTGTCCATGATGTCTCCTTCGGTGGCGGCCGTCGCCGCAACAAGCGGCTCCTGGCCATGAGTTGCCGGGTTGTTCGTCAATGCAATGTTGACCAGCCAAGTCGGCCGCTTGTCGTCGTCGAACATGAACATCGGCGAGAAAAAGCGGTACTCTCCGGCCTGCAACATCGCCCGCGCCCGGTCCGTCCACTTCACTTCAGTCGCCCACAGCTCGGGGCCGCCGCTGGCGTCCCGCCTGATTTCCGGCGTCCACTCCGTGATGGAGGCTGGCGCCGGCTGCCCGTTTTTCGTTGCGTTCGCGGTCTGGTGCTCGTAGTCGCCCATCAGGGGCACCGCGCGCTGACGGTATGTCTCCATCACCGCACTGGCGGCCTTCTCGTCGAACAAGAACGCGCCCTTGTCGGTCTGGTTGAGGCCAGAGTGGAAGATGCGGAACTCGTCCGGTGCTTCCCGTGGCCGCTCGAACATGATCGCCGGCTGCGCCGTCAACGCGGCCGGTTGCTTTTGTCGCTGGGGGCTGCCCATCCACCCCATCGTAAGGGCGGCGCGGCGCGTGCCCTATGGCGGACGATTTGGGCTTGACGTG
>Ga0182027_10003802_pt1 | contig 23704 bp, 23 predicted proteins | sample 712E1DmetaG_FD_121300 | JGI IMG/M metagenome (GOLD analysis project Ga0182027, IMG submission 121300) | Permafrost microbial communities from Stordalen Mire, Sweden - 712E1D metaG (Illumina Assembly) | ecosystem: Environmental > Terrestrial > Soil > Wetlands > Permafrost | place: Sweden... | reverse complement strand
GGGCTAGTTAACCCAGCTATAGCTTTGGGCCTGAGGAGTTGGAGTACAGTTTACGTACTAGGACCTCTGGTAGGAGGCATCATCGGTGTTAATCTTTACGTATACTTGTTTGCTCCGGAAACAAAGAAAAAAGTAGCTCCGAAAAAACGCAAATAACTAAATAAAGATAAAATAAAACGGGCGCCTTAATATAGCGTCCGTTTTTTTATATCACGTCGTCTATTAGGTCCTTCTCAAAAAGCAAGATACCGTTGATGTCTGGTGTGTAGTTTTTTGTATCTGGGAAATCAAGCGCTTGGATATGGCCCCACACCGATACTATTAGCTTCCCAAAGTCAGCTATTTCTTTTGAGCCGTAAACTAATGGAACCTGGTTTAATTTGCCGTAGGGGTTCTTTTTTAAAAAGCGAAGAACTCCACTTTCGGCCCTCCAACCCTTTTTGCCCCAATCAGCCGAACCATCAACCAGTAATTTATAGAACATTAGCTGATTTTTATAGCGGTACATCTTAATGCGCTCATACTGCGTAGCGCTTGGTGGTAAAATCCATTTGCTTTCCGGTGTTCCTGTTTTGTAGTCAGAAATAATAACGGTCTTCGTATTAGGCTCAAAATCTATACGGTCTATATCTCCTCGTAATCTAGCCTTACCTAGCACCACGGATTGGTCTGCAAAAGAAATATCAACCTTTTGATTTGGCTTAAAGCTACTTGCCTCTTTCGCGAGATAGTACCTCAGAGCTTCAACACCTTCTTTGGCAAATCTTTCCATGTCTTGCGGGGATAGTGGTTGCATAGCTAGTACGTCGCCAAACTTACTAGCAACTTTGTCGGGGTTGATTTTTTTACCTTGGGCGACCTGGTTGTGTGCTTCACTTATCGCCGCGTGCATAGCCGTTCCGTAACAAGCATACGGAGCTTTAACCGATGGAAAATGCAGTAAATTTTCTGTTAGATAGTACAGCGGGCCGCCAACCGATACATCTAAAAAGTTATTTAAGTGTGTGGGGCTGATCTTATAACGGCTCAGGCTTTGGCTAAAATAAGACTTCATATCTGAGCGGTTAACGGACGAATGTTTGGTTAACCAGCGTTGCTCAAACTGCCGGGTTATCTCCGTTGTTAACTCTTTGACCGCTGGGCGGGTGGGTTCCATCTTAAGAGCCAAAAGCGGCCCATAAGGCTGCTGGGCCTTGCCGTCCTCGTTATTTAAAAAGTAGTTTAATTGCAGGTTGTATCGTGCCCTGCTCATTGCGACAAATAACAAGCGTAAACTGTCATCATTATCGTTATCTGCTGGTTTAATAATCTGCAAATTCTGGGGGTAGCTAAAACGGTTGCTCCGGCCGGTTTTAACCCAACTGTCATTTTGTAGGGCTATCACAAAAACGTTATCAAACTCTAGCCCCTTTGCTTTGTGGACGGTCATAAGCTGAACGGCATTGTCGTCCTCGCGGTGGGGACTTTTATCGACCATGCGCAAAGTTTCACTTCGCGTAAAAGAATCAACAAATTCCAAAACATCTTTTATGGTGAGAACTTCTTTCTGGTTGGTTTGATATTTGCGCAGATGTCGGCGCAGAGTGCTTAGGTGCGAAAGCAACGTTAAATAATTGGCTGGCTGGTTTTTGAGCAGTTCTTCTCCAAAGAAAAAATCCTTAAACGGTGATACGAAACCATCCATTCCTGGATTTGTTGCGCCAATTAGCCTGTCTAATATGTGCTCGGCAGGCAGAGAGGAGCTAGTATTACCAGTTTCTATCAAAAAGTCAGCTACCGCCCTTAATCTTGTGTTCTTTTGCTCGTAAATTACGTCTAGCCAAAACTTTTTATGGGTGTATGCCTTTTGGGCTACTGCCCATAAGTCGGCAGCCTCAATTCCCCACATAGGTTCACTCAAAATTTGCGGCAAAAGAGCGTTGGCTTCCTCTAGCTTTTGTTCACCCAGGCAAGATACAAGCCGCGCAAGTTTCAATAAGGCCACGATATGTTCTTGTTCTAGTACATTCTCGCTGCGTTCATAATCGATGGGGATATTCAGCGCTCTTAAATACGGCACTAGTGCGTCTAGATATTTACGTTCCCGTGCTAAAACTGCAATCTCTTTGCCCCTAACCTTGCCTTTAATGAGTTTATTAACCTGGTTGGCTACCCATGAGTAATGCTCGGTGTCATAGTCAAATTCGTTAAGGCTAACTGCTTGGGTAAAAGGTTTTACTGTGGCGTGTAGTTCTTTTGTTAAATTATTTTTTTTCTCTAACGACAGTTCAATTTGGCGGCTAATGTGGCGCGAAGCGTCTAGTATCTCTTGGGTACTTCTATAATTCACAGTCAAAACAACCGGACTCCCGTGCTTATATTGCTTGTCAAAACCTTCTACGTTGCCTATGTCGGCTCCTTGAAAACGAAAAACAGCCTGGTCATCATCACCAACCACCATAATATTCGGACGGCCCTCGTGAATTGGTGCGTCAGTTACGTGCTGGGCGAGTAAAAGCTGGGCTCGGTTAGTATCTTGGAATTCGTCAATCATTACATACTGGAATCGTTCCTGCAGGCTGTAGCGCAACTCAACATTTTCATGCAACACCCTAAGAACCCACATTATTTGGTCGTTAAAATCAACCAAGCTACGGGCAGATAAGATCTTTTGGTATTGCTCGTATATCTGACCGCCAGCTATAAGTTTTTCTATATGCCCTTGGTTTTTGAATATCCATTCGTTGGATTCGTTTTTGGCCAACCATGTATCTTTCCAGACTGTAAATGGCCTAGTTTTACCGTGCTCTAAAGATTCGGCCTCTACCGCCGCCAGCTCAAGTGACTTACCGAGCATATCCATCTCGGTCGGTACGCCCTCTACTATCGGTTTAGGTGGTTTAGCCTCTGTGATAGCATCGGCAAACTTGCCTATATCGCTAAGTGCTGACTTGGAGGTCATACTAACTGGCCAGTGCTTACGAACTAGCGGTGTAATTTCAGCGTACGTTGCCTGGTTCTGGTCAAGAATCTTCTTTAGCTCAAGTGGCGTTAGGTTGTTTTTCTTGGCGTCACTAATAAAATTCCTAAGCTGTCTTAGAGCATAAAATGTGCCATCTGCGCCACGGGCTGCCAGCACGTGGCTGCCGGGGTGTGTCTCCAATATCTCCTCCAAAATCCTATGGGTGGTCAGCTCGTCGGCCGTTTGCATCTCGCGCCACTCATAAAAATACTCAGGATAAGCGTTCATAATATATTGCCCAAAAGAGTTAAAAGTATGAATGGCTACCTGGTAGGCGTCTTGCCCGATATATCTAGTCAGGCGTTGGCGCATATTGTCGGCGGCGCTATCTGTGAAAGTCAGACACAAAATGTTACTTGGTAGCATCGTATCGTCTTTTAGTAAAATCTGAGCTGCGCGTAAAGCTAGCAGCTGTGTTTTACCAGTGCCCGGCCCGGCAATAACTAACACGGGTCCGTTAATCGTATCCACGGCCTGTTTTTGCTGGGGGTTTAATTCCCGGTATGCTTTTTCAAAGGCATTCACACCCTGTATTGTACAAGAAAGACGCCTGGTTGTTTTCGTAAAACTGCCTTGGTGATCGCATAGAGGTTGTTGTATTTATTTACATTTATTGCCATATCTATTGGGTTTTACCTCGTACACAATATATTATTAAGATGAGGAGATTTTAAGAGGTGAAACAAAACTCAAACCCATACATTAAGCGTGTTAAAGATCAAGTAAAAATAACACCCACGGGCCAAAAATACCTAAACGAAGTAGTAACCGACACTAAGGGCTCTGTTTATGCCTTCTCTGGCAAGGCTTCACCGCTAATGGCGGCTGCCTCCATGGCAAGGCTATCGCGTCGAGGTAGTGACCTGCGTGAGATATTTTTAGATGAATTTTCGGGCGGTGATAAAGACGCTACTGGGCTTATACAGCGCGTTGTTACAGCTTTTGGCGACGATTCGGTTCAACAGCTTGTTGGCCTGCACTTGGTAGTAGAAGACGCCTCTAATCTATTAACAAAACTGTTGGAATGGGGTCGTTTTGCTGCTTATCTAGAACAGTCAACTCGCTATATTTATTACGACCAAAAGGATATTCAAGGCAACTTCAAATACTATGTGCCAACAAACTTCGACGGACAGACTACGGCTCGCTATCGCGAGGTTAACGATCAAATATTTTCTATATATTCCAAAATGGTTAGAAGTCTAACAGAATATGTCAGGCAAAAAAATCCCCAGCCGAAAGATGAAAAAGAACGAATGGCTTGGATTGGCGCCACCAGAGCCCAGGCTTGCGATGCCATTCGTCCGGTTCTGCCCACATCCACTAAATCAACCGTAGGTATCTTTGGTTCTGCCCAGGCGATTGATAACCTCATAATGCATCTGTTATCAGAAAATCTGAACGAGGCACGCATAGCTGGTAAAAACATACTGGATCAAGCACGTAAAGTAATTCCTGCTTTTCTGGAGCGAACCGACAAGCCGGATCGTGGTGGTGCTGCGGTTGCGTATAGAGCCAATACTCGCTCTCAGATGGAAAAACTTGTAAATAAATATTTACAACCAAACTCGGCCGACTTTAGTGACGAAGTGAAGCTAGTAGATTATTGGCCCAAAGACGAGCTGGATCTTGTTCCCCATCTGTTATTTAATGAGTCGGATCTTTCAACCGGCGAGATAACTAAAAGCGTTAAGAAACTTAGCCGACAACAAAAAGAGCAGATTTTAAAAACATATATGGGTAAACGCCTGAACAGGCGTCATCGTCCGGCACGTGCCCTAGAAATTGGTCATTATCTATGGGAGATTACGGCCGATTACGGCACTTTCCGCGACCTACAGCGCCACCGGGTTGTTGATGCTTTTGAATGGCAGAAACTAGGCATATCTTATGGTTACAATGTACCCCCTCTAGTTACTGAAGCCGGGCTGGAAAAAGACTTCCGTAGATGCTTTAGCCTGTCGGAGGATCTTTATGGCTATCTAAACAAACAGGGTTATAAAGACGATTCACAGTATGCCACGCTACTTGGTCACCGTATGCGCTACCGATTTGCGCTTAATGCACGCGCGGCATTTCACTTTATAGAACTGCGTTCCTCTCCGCAAGGACACCCTGGTTACCGTAAAATTGCGGCTAATATGCACGAGCACATCAGCAAAGTTCACCCGACAGTTGGCAAATCTATGAAATTCGTAAACAAGGGTGAAGATCCGGCACTTACCAGATTGGCGGCCGAAATAGCAACCCAGTACAAGCTCGAAAAACTAGACAAGCTTTCTGGCCATGGTAGCAATTAAACCCGCGCCGTAAGCACTACTATATTGCATTTACTCGGGACTTAGATTATTCTGAAAGCAATCACTTAAGGAGGGTTTGAGAGATGGAGTATCTTACTAAAATAGAGGATTGGTTGGCGGGAGTATATAAAGCTGCCCCCAAACTGTCCGACAGTTCAAAAAAATCAATAGTAAAAGCATGGCCATGGGTTGCCATTGTGCTGGGTGTTTTGCAGGCATGGGCGGCATACGCCTTATGGCACTGGGGTCACGAAGTTAACAAAGTTGTTGATACATTCAACGCATACTTCGGTAACACTCTTACTGGCCACATACACACATTAAGTGTGGCTTACTGGATTAGCCTAGTAGTCATCATTGTTGAAGCGGTCTTGCTTCTAATGGCTTATCCGGGCTTGGTCAAGCACGCCAAAGCTGGCTGGAACTTCTTGTTCTACGGTGCTTTGGTAAACGTCGTTTACGCTGTATTCTCCACGTTTAACGATTATGGCGGAGCTGGCTCACTAATCGGCGGACTAATTGGAAGTGCTATCTTGTTCTACTTCCTGTTCCAGATTCGTGACCAATACGGCGCAGGCAAAAAAGCTGCACCAGTTGAGTAATCTATAAACTCGTTCCCAGTAAATCGGCGCTAAAAAAACGAAGCGCCGATTTTTATTTCAGCGGATTCTAAGGAAGTTGCTTTTTAATGGCACCTATCATCTTAAAGCAAGGAAAAAATAAAATATGAGTGTAGTTACCAGGGGAGTTCGGAACGCGTTTAGAAACCAGGTCCGAACGTTATCTATCGTTTTGATACTAAGTTTAAGTATTGGGCTTGCCCTATCCATGCTGCTGGCCCACCAGGCAGTCAACCAAAAAATTAAATCCGTTAAAAGCTCTGTTGGCAACACGATTTCTATTTCCCCAGCCGGTGTGCGTGGTTTTGAGGGAGGCGGTACCCCGCTAACCCAGGCTCAAATCAACAAGGTTAAGGCGTTGCCGCATGTTGCATCGGTTAATGCTACGCTCAGCGACCGCCTAACTAGCGATAAAACTAGCCTGCAATCTTCAATTGACCCTGGCAATTTAGGCAGGCGTTTTGCTAGTAATAGCGGTGCTTCTGGAGGCCAGCAAATCAGTGGTGGAGCCAATGCCCCAGACCTAACAAACTTCACCATGCCTGTAACCGTTACTGGTACTGATAACCCCACTAACTTAGCCAGCACCCAAGGCGGCGGTACTTTCAGCCTAAAGAGCGGTCAAGTATTTTCTACTGGCAGTAGTGAAAATGTGGCATTGCTTGGCACTGCCCTAGCTACCAAAAACAACCTAAGTGTTGGCTCAACATTTACTGCTTATGGAGCAACCATAAAAGTAGTAGGCATATTTGACTCTGGCAACACCTTTTCTAACAGCATTTTAGTAATGCCGCTAACAACCGTCCAAACACTATCAGCTCAAACTGGTGATGTTACCAGCGCGACCGTCACAGTAGACGACGTATCTAACGTAAGTTCCGCCACCACATCTATAAGCAGTGCACTTGGCAGTGCTGCAGATGTTACCAACGACCAGACGCGGGCTCAAGAGAGCATTACACCCCTGCAAAATATTCAAAGTATCTCGCTCTATAGCCTAATTGGCTCAGTAATTGCTGGCGCAGTTATTATTCTACTGACCATGATAATGATTGTTCGTGAACGCCGCCGCGAAATTGGAGTTATCAAAGCCATCGGCGCGTCTAACATCAAGGTTATTTTCCAGTTCATGAGCGAGGCGGTTACATTTACCCTACTAGCGGCGGTAATTGGTATAGCCATAGGTATTGCGGCTGGTAACCCAATTACCAACATGCTGGTTAATAACAGCACATCCTCTTCCTCTAATAGTGGCCCAACGACTGTCAGCCTATCCGGCCGGGGTGGCGCAAACGGTCTTCCCGGCGGCGGTGCTGGCTTTAGGGCAGCACGCAACGGCTTTGGCGGCGGAGTTAGAAATACCATTAGCAACCTTCATACCAACGTAGGCTGGGATATCATTCTGTACGGACTCGGCGCGGCTATCGCAATTGCCGTTCTTGGCAGTGCCGTTGCCTCGTGGTTCATAGCAAAAGTTCGGCCAGCAGAAGTAATGAGGACGGAATAAGGAGCATATATGTTACAAGTAAAAGGTCTTTCTAAAACATTCAGTTCGGGTGATACGGCAGTTAAAGCAATTGAGAAAATATCGTTCAGCGTACCAGAGGGTAAGTTTACCTCTATAATCGGTAAAAGCGGTAGCGGCAAAAGTACCCTGCTCTGTCTGCTTGGCGCGCTAGATAAGCCTACTACTGGTTCAGTAATCGTAGGCGACCAAGACATCACCAAGTTAAGCGATCACGCTTTAATAAAATACCGCTGCCAAAAAATCGGTTTTGTTTTCCAAAACTATAACCTTGTCCCTAACCTTTCGGCGCTAGAAAACGTAATGCTGCCGATGGAGTTTGCCAAGGTCCCCAAGAAAGAACGTACTGAAAGGGCCCGGAAGCTCTTAGAAGAAGTTGGCCTAGACGAAAGTAAACAACAGCGTAAACCCTATAGGCTTTCTGGCGGGGAACAACAGCGTGTAGCTATAGCCCGCGCACTAGCCAACAAGCCAAAACTAATCTTGGCAGATGAACCAACCGGCAACCTAGACTCACAAACCGGCAAGATGATATTCGACCTTCTTCACGGTCTTGCCCGCAAAGAGAACACCACCATCATTGTGGTAACTCACGATCTGTCCATTGCTGGTAAAACCGATGCTACTTTTACCCTGCAAGACGGAAAATTGTTCCATAAATAATCGACCTAAATGGTCGAAGGACAATATAATTTTCTCAGCTAACTCTCACATAATTCTTTTAAACTGAGAACTGATGAAGAAGTTAATCGTAGCTATTATCGTTGGTTGTGTGGTAGGGCTAGCTCTGTTTAGCCGCAACATTCACCCGGTAAGTATTAAGCCTAACTCCTCTGCTAGCTCCGTTGCATCTTCTCCCACTGCTACTCCTACCACTTCAACTCCAGCCCAGACCTATAAAGACGGTACGTATACCGGCCAATCTGCCGATGCTTATTATGGCAACGTACAGGTTCAGGTTGTAATTTCCGGCGGAAAAATTACTGATGTACGTTTTCTTGACTACCCGCACGATGCCGGTACATCCAGAATGATTAACGGCCAGGCGATGCCTCTACTAAAACAAGAAGTAATTACGGCTCAGAGTGGTAACGTAAACGGCGTAAGCGGCGCTTCGGCCACCAGCCAGGCATTTTATAATTCACTGCAGTCTGCGCTTAGCCAGGCCGTCTAAAATTATGCTCAAGTCAAGAAAAATTATGGGGATGGCCTGCACCGTCCGTATTGAAGAGCCAACCGTCCATCCACAAATATTTGATAATGTTTTCAATTATTGGCGGAGGGTTGATAGAATTTTTTCCACCTATAAACCAAATAGCGAAATTAGCCGTATAAATAGGGGCGAACTTAGTGTTGCTGATGCTAGCAAAGAAGTTCAAAACATTCTTAGGATGGCCAGAGAAACCAGACTGCTAACTCGCGGATACTTTAACGTGGTTCATCAAGGCAAAATTGACCCATCGGGGTTAGTCAAGGGCTGGGCCATAACGGGTGGAGCCAATATTTTGCGCCACGCCGGCTACCGCAATTTCTTGGTAGAGATTGCTGGAGACTTAGAGGTTTCTGGCGGGGGTCCAGATGGCAGCGGCTGGAAAATTGGCCTGCGGCACCCATTTGAGCTGGATAAGTATGTGAAAATCGTAAAGCTAAAGAAAAACGGCGTTGCTACGTCCGGGGCCTATCTTCAGGGCGACCATATCTACAACCCTGTGGCAAACAAAGTGCCCAGCGGTGTTGCGTCTATTACAGTTATTGGCCCCAGCGCATATGATGCCGATAGGTTTGCTACAGCTATTTATGCGGCTGGAAAAAAAGGGTTAAAGCTTTTACCTGGTGGGGCTAACCTAGAGGGGTATCTTATAGATAGTAACGGCGTGGCAACCTACACAGCGGGGTTTGAAAAATATGTGGTCTAAGCTTTTTGGCCCGCTAGATAAATTACTTGATGGGTTTAGCATGTACCGACTACTGCCTTACTGTTTGTTGGTCCTGGTAGGCACGAGCAGCGTACTTGGTTCACTTGGGCTTCTTCCCTACTCTGGGCTGGAGATACTCATCTCGGCGAGTGTGTTGGTGTGCGCCAGTTTTGCCAGTAACAGGCTATTTTCTCGTATTATAGGAGTTTCGGCCAATAAAGAGTCCGACTTAATTTCTGGATTAATTCTTTCGCTAATTATGACTCCAGTTAGCTCGCCCCGTGGGCTACTGGTGCTGGTGGCCGTGGCAACAGTTGCTATGGGTTCAAAATTTTTGCTGGTTTGGGGCAATAGGCACGTCTTTAACCCAGCGGCGCTTGGGGCATTTTCTGCGGGGTTAATATTTAATAACTATGCAAGCTGGTGGGTTGGTACGCCGCGGCTTTTACCGGTAGCGCTAGTTGCTAGCATATTAATTTTGCGGCGAATCCAACGAGCTCAAATGGCTCTAGTTTTTGGGGCAGTATTTATGGCCACGCTTGCCGTTACGCACCACGCTACGTTTTTTCACACAGCCCAGCTGTCGCTCACCCATTCGGCTATCGTCTTTCTTGCTGGTGTAATGCTTACAGAGCCAATGAGTGCGCCAAAAAACAAACCGGGCTACTTAAGCTACGCGGCATTCGTGGCGCTTCTATACGCAACTCCACAAATGGGCTTGTCTCATCTTAGTTTAGCTCCAGAAGCAGCTCTGCTTGTTGCCAATATTTATACCTTGATTGCTTTTCCTAGCCGGCGTGTGGTCTTGAGGCTAGCAGGAAAGAAAAAGGAGGCACAAGATGTCTACAGCTTCTCTTTTCGCTCAGAAAAAAAGTTCAACTTCAAGGCCGGGCAGTATATGGAATGGTCGGTGCATCACCATCCTTCAGATTCAAAAGGAACGCGCCGCTTTTTAACGATTTCGTCATCGCCCACCGAAGATAATCTAGAGATTGCCCTTAAAATATCAGAACCAGCTAGTAGTTTTAAGCGTGCCCTTGTTGCAATGCACGAGGGCGATGAAATCCAGGCATCAGAGCTGGCTGGCTCATTTACTTTGCCGAAAGATAGGAAGCAAAAACTGGCATTTATTGCAGGCGGTATTGGCGTTACGCCTTACCATAGCATGGTTAAGCAGCTGCTTGACGCTAACGATCAGCGTGATGCCTGTTTGCTGTATTCGGCCAGCAATCCTAGCCAGTTCGCTTTTACTAACTTATTCCGCTCAGCTCAAAAAATTGGGCTGAAAGCTTCTTATACCGTCACAGGTTCAAAACCGGATGGCTGGAACGGATATAATGGCAGAATAAACTCGGCAATGATCCGTTCTATAATGCCGGATTACGCCCATAGGACGTTTTACCTCTCTGGATCACTGGGTTTTGTTCAGCTGGTCAGGGAACAGTTAAAAGACCTCGGTGTATCCAACCGCCGCATCCGTAAAGACTACTTCCCGGGATACGAATAAATCGCACCTATGGGCGGCAGTAGTACTTGATTATTAGGCAGTTTCATGTTAAAATATTAGTGAATTTCGTCGGAGTGTGGTTTCGCTATATGTGAAGCATTTGCATTCGCGGAATTGCACTTCAAAATTGCAGATGCCAGACACGAAAGGAAAGTGATGTACCCTCATACGTATGAGTACGACGGGTTCAGGGTATCGGTCACTGCCGAAGAGCAAGACGTGCCCCGCCATTGGCTCGGGAAGTTTTTTAAGCCCAAGCCGAAGCTGGCGGTACGAATCGTGTTCACGGACAGGGACCTTTCCCTCAAGCACTTCAACCGCGGTCTCAAGCACCGACTCCAAGGGCTTGTTGGGCTCCCCCGGATCGGCGACCCCGTCATGAAAGAAGACGATCCAGAGCGGGTCGCATCCGTAGAGCTACGCATGTCGACCGCTCTCTTCAATGACAAGCGCAGGATGCTCGCGGCGGTGATCGACGACGAGCTGAAAACTCACTCGCAAGACCGCTAGGCCCCACAGTCTGCAATCAACAGCCCGCCCTCATCCCGTTTGTCGGGTTTGTGGGCGGGCTTTTCTCTTTTTTATGTAATTTTTCTAAGAATCCCAGGTAAAACCGTTGCCAAAGTGGCCCCAGCGGGCTGTTTGCTCGTATTGCGGCTTGCGCAGGTTTAGGTGCTCAATTATGCCTTTTGGTGTTAAATCATAGCCCTCAACTACGTGTACTTTGCCGTCAACAGTCACGGTTGCTTCTAGGGGTTCAGCCACACCGATGGCGTAAGCTAAGTAGCAAAAAACCTCTTTGGCTTTATGTTTTTTGATGTAGTCAACGGCAATCCGCCTGGCCATATAGGCGGCTGAACGGTCAACTTTTGTGGCGTCTTTGCCGGAAAATGCTCCGCCGCCAATCGGTACCTGCGGGCCATAATTATCTACTATTAGCTTGCGACCGGTAAGGCCGCTGTCGGCATCAAAACCGCCTTGGTACCAATCTCCTGACGGGTTAGCGTAAATTAGCACTTTTTTAGCCTGTGGCTTGCCCTTTAGCCACTGGGCTACAGCTGTATGTAGTTTATCGCTCTTAGCGTGTTGAAAACTGGCTACTAGCGCCACAATTTTACCGTCTTTTAATGTAACCTGGGTTTTTCCATCATATGGCCAGAGTTTGAATAAGTATTGATTTAACTGGCGTGATAAAACCACTTCCAGGGGCAACAGTTCTTCAGTCTCGCTAGTGGCGTAGCCTACCATAATGCCTTGGTCACCTGCTCCGCCATGGTCTACGCCTGAGGCAATTTCTCGGCTCTGATGCACAATCTTATGCCTCTGGCTAACGTCGCCCGCCAGGCGCTTAACAATAGGTCTAACGTCTATTCTCTCAGTTGCAGTTACTTCGCCGACCACAAATACCTGCCCATGGCCGCCCACTGTTTCAATTGCCACCCGGGCTTTTGGATCAACCTTTAAATAGGCGTCTAAAATTGCGTCACTTATTTGGTCACACAGTTTATCTGGGTGCTTAGGTGATACGCTCTCGGCTGTTTTATAACTCGACATTATTATTAAAAAATCCTTTCTTTATAAGAGAAAGGATACAAATTGTATGCATATCTTTCCCTTACGGGCGAGACTTGGCACCCATACTCTGCCTATGGCAGAAGGGTTGTCGGTAGCTACGGGCTCGTTCCCTAACTACTCTCTTGATATTTAAATTGTTAACGCTCTTAGTTTAACACATACTTGCCCGGCTTAGCTTGTTAATAGTCTATCAAGCGGGAGCGGGTTGTGGCTTTTTGGCCGAGCGATTCTTAACAAAGCCCCACAAAGCCCCATGGGCTATTTCCCATACGCCAACGACGGCCAAAGTTGCTGATTCAAAGACGGCTGCGCCAACCAAGGCTATTGCGCCCAAAACGTGGTGGAACTTTTCAAGAAAGCCTGCACTTCGTTCAATAAACCCCTTATTCCCCTGCTCTTTAGCCATACCTAGTAGTAGACTTTCTGTTGGTTGAAATTTCGCGTAGCGGCTAGTTTGTCTCTTAACATTTTATGAAGAGCTTGGTCGCCAGCAGTAGTTTTAAGGTATTTTTCTCGTCGTCTAGCATCGTTTTCATTGGTATGTGCTTCGTAGTATATCAACTCCCATGGTTTACTAAACTGAGTAGAGAAATTTAAACCCTTATTGTGTTCTGCAAAACGTCTCTTTAAATCACGTGTGAATCCAACGTAAAAGGTACCGCTTTTTTCTGAAAACAAAACGTAGACATAGCAGAACACGACAGAAAGCTCACTACTAGGCATACCTATATTATACAATTTTTATTCGTCTTTTTCAATTTATTCGTATTTCAGGGCCTTTAATCCTAGCCCAGTCTTTATGTTCTTAGGTCGCACTACACGTCAGTTATTTCAGGTCGTATTTGGGTCGGGGTATGCGGTTTTTGAGTTCTAATAGAACCATGCCAGTGCCTATCCAGAAACTAAACAGCATCAAAACACAGCCAAGTAACGGTACCATAAACAGTATCAGCAGTAGTAAACCACCTGCCAAAACTATAAGTAGTGGATTATGTTGGCTGTGCCAAACTGACCGTCCGATATAGTAGGCAGTAAACAGGCCGCTAGTTAGCGCTATTAGAATCCAAGTTAGAATCAGTAATATTGCCAGTGGAATACCAATGACAGATATCATCAGTAACACCGCCACAACCGGTACGACTATACTGGCCACAAATCCGGTAAGAAATACCCGTAATGGACGTTTAACGGCTTGAGAGCTGACACTGTGCACAAACTGCGGGAACAGCGCGGTTAATATTAGGGCCGCTATTAATAGCACAGCGCCTAATATCAAAACAAAGATGCCGCTAAAGAATGCCATTCTTGGGTATGAGCGAGTTTTTTCCTTTGGTATATGCTGTGTCACGCTTCCTGCTACTGTAGCGCCACCAGAAATATTAACTTTATTTCTACTTGTGTAATCAATGCCGCCGCCAACTTTTGCGCCGCCAGCTATTGTCATATCTTGAACCGCGCTTTTGATGTCGCGGCCAACTTCACCACTTAGATTCACATTTGAGCCAGCAACTGCCAGGTCGCGACCAATATTGCCGCTAAGATTCAGGTTACTACCGGCAAAATCCGCGTCACCGCCAACCATGCTTTTTGAATCAGTGTTTATTGTTTGGGCGCCAATTGTGGCATTTTTATCAACCGTGCCGTTAAAATTGACCGTTTGACCCCCTATTCGTATATTGCCTTCAACATGGCCGCTGATATTTATAGTTTGGGCACCACAAATTACATCTCCCGTTACGGTCCCGCTGATGTTCAGATTCTGAGCACCGCAAATAACGTCGCCATTCACCGTACCGGCGATGTCAACGTTGCGTCCGCCCATAAAGACGGTGTTGTCTACAACTTCGCCTTTGGCCACTGTAGCCGCGTTACCAGACCTAAATTGTGTCCACGCTAAAGCTCGCGGACCGATAGCTGTTAATAAACAGACTGCCGCCAGAACTCCTAGCGCCAGCCAAAGTCTTTTCTTCATACCTAACCTCCCTTTTCCTCAAATTATACATCGCTCTTTAGCAGCCTCAAAACAAATCCCATATCTAAAGCCCCACCCCATTTTGATTAAAGATTAGTAACTACGAGGTGGCGGGTGCGGGGGCCGTCTAGTTCAACTAAGATTATTCTCTGCCAAGTTCCTAAAATGAGTTTTCCGTTTTTAGCTGGCACGGTTACGCTGGGGCCGATTATACTGCTGGCAAGATGGGCCGGCACGTGCGCCGGGTTGTGCGGATGGCGGTATTTAAGCTTTGGTATCATCTGCCAAACTGCGTCTAATAAATCTTCATCCGTTCCTGGGTCTAAATCCGCCGCAGTAACCGCACAGGTTGTGTGTGCCACAAAAACATTCACAGCCGACGCCTCAGGAGTTACGAATTCCTGCACTGCCTCGGTAATATCCACCACCTCCCTATTCTTCCCCGTCTCAACTTCCAATTCCCTAGCTTTGTTCATATTCTAATTCTACTCCAGCACCCCATTCCCGGTGGGGCAATATCAGCCCAAGTGCATTAGGCGGTACCGCCATTAAAATGCTTGCCGTCAACGAACAGGTTGGCTGGCTATTGGCACAAGGCGATAATAATGCCGCAGGCTCTGATTTATTTATACAAGGGCACCCAGAATATCACCGACGTGACTTAGCCGAAGAATACAGGCGCGATTTAAAGCATAGCAAGGATATACCAGCGAATTATTTCCCAGACGATAATCCGCACGCAAGCCCAGCGCTTTCATGGGCCAGCGACGCACGCGCGCTATATTCTAATTGGATAGATGCCGTTTACCGCTCCTTCTCACTCCAAAACAAATGAGCTGATCTTAACCATGTGTTTCAAAATCCAAACCACCCACACCATTTTTATTTTGCGTTGAAGTTACTCTTTCGGCTCACAGTGAGCTACAAGCCACTCTTTAATTTTGGATATTTCGGGTCGTTTCTGCACGACAAAAAGCATAAAATCTTCATATTCTTGGTTGCTAAACTCAACATCTACATTGTCCAGGTGTAAGAATAATACCGTAGAGGCCATGGCCGTTCGTTTATTGCCATCAACAAAGGGGTGGTTATTGGCTATCGCATCCAGCAATGCCGCCGCTTTTTCGAATAAATCCTTGTAAATTTCTTTCCCAAAGGCACTTTGCTGTGGGCGTGCCATACAAGACTCTAACAGACCACGGTCTTGTATGCCCCCTAGTCCACCCGTGGTTTGGATGATTTGATCGTGGACATAAATAACATCCTCGATCGAAAATTCAATCATAATCTATTTTTTTGACAATTCTCTCAGGGCCGGACGGTATTTTTTGATATATTCTTTCGTCCACTTTGGTACATTCTTCTGGATAGTTTTCTTACTTGCCATACATTAATTATACATTGTCCCCAACGGGCTTCCAAGCTAAATACAATTTTGCCACCTTTTACCGAAAAGGTGGTGCCAAACTCTCGGACATTCGCGAAACTAGATTGAGCGTTCACTACCTCACACCGTGGCTACGTAATCGCCCTTCCAGGGCTCGCCTCCGGCATGCCTCGCCAGCGGTTAGCTCGCTAACGCTCGCACTCATCTGTTTGCTCGAGTCCGATATATAAGTTTTTCAGATGCCTGAATTTGGTAACACAAGACATACTCATCGGGCAACACCACCCCAAAAACAAACTCTGCCCTATTGTCATCTGCAAGCTGTTTTATCTCCACAATCTGCCCAACTTCCATCATTTTTTGCTTCCGGGGTTTTACCGGGGTTCGCTAACGTCCTATGCGTGCGGCTACGGCAAATTGGTTGAAGTATCTTTCTATGCCCGCTGAATCCTTTTTCTTATAAAAAGCATGCAAATATTCTTCTTTGGCTCGTAATACTTCTTTGGCTCTGTAAGAATGCTTTTTTGCCAGCCCGGAGCTTGTGGCATCAAGCAAATCGATGGCACGGGTTAGTGCGTCCTCGGCCATCTTTTTGTCATCACTCTGTAGATATTTAAACGATCTGCCCACTTCACTAGAGATATTTCCCATCTGCTCAAAGATATTGAGCCGTTGCCACTTTGCCCTGTCAACACGGTATGCGCTCATTTTATTACGATACCTTCCACAATAGTTATTATCTGCTTGCGCAGTTCTTCATTGTCAACTCCGCGCGACATATTCTTTTGGCGCGGCCTTATGTTTATCATAGAATCAAATTCTATAAAATCTTCACTCCCAAATTTGCCAGGATAAAGATTAATCCCCCATAAATCATCCTGATTTGAGCCATGTTCTAGCAAAAATTGTTCTTCGTCGGCATGCATTTCTGCGTCCAAAACTAAGATGTTTTTTTGAACATCAACAACGCCCTTGACTAGCCCACCGTACATCTTTTCTGCCATCAGGGTCAGCTCTGCGACAGTGATTTTATCTACTTGTTTCACTCTAGTTATTTTACACGTTAGCTCAGCAACCTGACAAATATACAAACCTACTAAACCCTAGGCCCTACACCCCAACCCCTAACCTCCCAACACCACCCCAAAAACAAACTCCCCCCTCTTGTCATCTGTGAGCTGTTTTATCTCCACAATCCGCCCAACTTCCATAACCCCCCCATTTTACCCCAGAAGCCCCCCGGTGTCTCACGACAAGCCCAGGAAGAAGTAAGGGGTTAGGATATCAGCAAGGACTAACTTAGTTATTTCGAATTTCGGAAGCTCTTTTACGAATTGTCTGCTGTTCACAGTATGATTTTTGAATAGCAACTTTAATAACCCTCAAAGCACTCTTTGAAGGAGTGGGTGAAACTATATCGTCTATCTCGACTTTTTTGATAGGTAGTTTAAGCAATAATCTATTCATAGCGTCCTTAAATTATAGCAGCATTTAGTTGTTCTTCAGTGAGAAATGCGGGCAATAATTCAAAAATCTTTTCGTTCACATCTTCAATTAGCTCACCAACTTCATTTCTCTCGTTCTTAATCACTAAGCTTATTGTAACATCATTATAGTTTTCGCACAAATATTTCAAATTATTCATCAGTTTAAAATAGGATTCCTTAAAACCGCTAATTTCAATTGATCTATGCTCAACAAGTTCTCTATCCTTAGTGAATTGCCATGCTATCGCAGGTACCTGGTGTATGTAATAGACCTTGACCTTGTAGTTGTGATGCAGGGCACGTCTTAAGTTTTCCATTGCTCCATCGGAAGAGAAAGTCCCATCGAAAATGAAGTTTATATTATGTTTAATGACCTCGTCATATATTCGACTGATAATTATTGAAGCACCACCTCTGAACTTATCAGCTATCTTTGGCTTATATCCCTCAATCATTCGCGCTATCTCGTCCATGTCTATCCTGAGCGGCTTTGGTTCAATGCCTTTGATAAGTTCAACTGTGAATTCAGTTTTTCCGACTCCCGGAAGCCCAGCCGTAAAAATACCACTTGGCGCAGAGCTAGTCGTGTAGTTAATTTGACGTATAAACTCACGAGCAATGCGTTTTTTGTTTGCCTTGGCCCAGTCTGTGTAACTCACTCTTCAATTATACTGTAAATCGGACACATCCACGCCGTGTAACATCTATTCACATCCATATTCATAGCAAGCAATATATTTGAGATTCGATGAGAGAAATTTCTAAAATTATAGACTAACCGACGTACTTTACAGGGCTTTGGCTTCCCTGTTTCCAGTATTTCGCAACCGATTTATAGAGATATCTTTCTCGTAATTTTGGGGGAGCGACTTTACCTTCAAAATACGACCTTCCCTGCCTAGAATCATGCGGTAGCCACCGATCCGCAATAAAAACCTCTCTGATAATGCCCCTATAAACTGAGCAGACCAGTCTTATACTGTTGGCCCTTTGAATGTTTATTCTCCAGGCACTTCTAGTTATCTCATAAATTTCATTTGAGCTCATGCCACGGGCATATCTCTTATTCACATTAATAAGAATGGCCGCCTCGTTAAAAATGGCCTCTTCTGCTTCGTACTTGATTTTTATATCGTCTAGGCTCATCAACCCTCGGTCTCCAGCGTGATGTCCTAAAACAAGATTAGTTAAGCTGTTTCTTCCTATGTAATCAATCATTGTCGCCTCCACTTCGAATGCCTCTTTTTCAGTAAGCCCATGGCGTAATATTACAAGCCCCACATCCAGACCGTCTTTTTGGATATCTAGGATAGTCTGAATCTTCTTTCTTTCACCAGTATCAGCTACAAGTGCATCCAGCAAATGGTGATTTATCCTATTCCCGCAACCCTTCCCTACATAAAAAGCTAACTTAGTCCGGGGATCAATGAGCAAATAGACATAATAACCAAGTTTTTCAATTGTCGACTCAGAAAGTTTACTCATAATGCCCAAATTATACGCTCAGATGACGAAAAGTGTTATTTTTGAGCTTTGGTATTCTGCTGACCTTTGGATTAAACACTAAGTCGTCAACGACGACGCTGGGATAATTATCGGTTACCTTTTGCACGATTGTGCGTTTTGCAGAGCATTTGGCAGTTCTCAATAGATGTCGCGCCGCCCTTACTCCATGCTGCAACATGGTCTGCGTCCATTTCATCAAGCTTCCAAATTTTATCCTTGTTAGCACCGTGTCCGATAGCACAGTAGGGACAATTTGATTCAATTTTAGCTTCGACCTCCGCTGTCTGCGTCGCGTAGGTTGATTTTTTTATCGCATCGTCAAGTACGCGTACGTGTAATAGTTTTGTATCATCTGAACCGCCAAGAATGTATTCGAATATGCCTCTACGGTTTTTAACATACGGGTCTCCGTAAAGCTTTTCAACTTCTACAGATACCACCTTGGGGTCATAGGCTTGCTTATGATACAGCTCATATAATCTACCCCACTCCAAGCCGCTCATCTCTTGCTCGACGTCTGTAAAAACGCTAGATACCCAGTCAATAACGCTGTTGAAATAGGTTCTTAACTCGTCTATATCCGTAGCGCGACGATGGCCACCCATATAATCGCGAATTTTTCCTTTGCTCACCCAATCTAGAGCCGTATGTAAATAATCTTGTCGATTAACGCTGCCACTAATATAGGCGCTCCACTTTTGAATATTAGCATTTTGGCTATTACTAAACTCCTGCTTTGCAAGCGTTACAAACGGTCCAAAATAAACGGCGTTATTTTTCTCTTGATCATTCAGCGGTATACCGGCGATATTGATAGTTTCGAACCAGTTCATGATTTCGTCTTCTGTACCCTCGATTTCATAGACTAAAAGCGAAGTGTCCATGATTCTCGCAAGCAAGTTAGGCGCAATGCTGTCATAGTATTGCTCCATACCATTCGTGTCTTTAATTGGCAGTTTGTGTGTAAGGAAGCGGCCGATGCTAGTGATGCGTTGCTGACCGTCAAGCACCTCAAATTTGCGATCACCGACTTTGTGGAAATAAATTAGGCCGATCGGGTAACCTTTGAGTAACGATTCGATAACAGCTACATCTTTTTTGCCATCAGCATATATGTAATTGCGCTGAAATTCAGGTTGAATCGTCAGCTTGCCTGATAATCCAAATAATCCTTTGCCCTCGAGCTCGTTATAGACAAAGCCGTCGCAAATTTCTTTAATCGTATATTCCTTGAGTATTGGTTTCATGCTGAGCCTTTCTTATGTTTGATAAGTACTCTCTGATAAACTTTTTCCATTAAGCCATTCTTTATTATCACACCGCTTGCATTCAAATCATATGTACCTTGCTTGCCGAACTTGTCCAGATACGCTTGTTTACACTCTGCGCCTGAATATTTTTTTGTTTTCATCTTGTATAAATCTTCGTTTTCGCACATTCCCGAAATCACAAACTGCTCAGGAGAATATTTGTCGAGAAAGCTAATTGGCACGCCCATTATGCCGTCATAATCACTTGGGATGGCATCGGTAAACGGTACTTCTATAGCATCGTAATTATCGTAGTGATCGTAGGCATCTTTGCCTTTTAGCTCTTTGTGCTTTGAGTATTTTAAGTTGTCTGCCATCGTCATTAGCGGTATGTGCTCGTGGCGTCTGCCGTGTTCAATATTTGTAAACCAAAAAGAAGACACATTTTTCATACTTACGCCGTTTACAATCTTATCAACATCATCAGTGTTTTTTGTTTCAAACCACATCCCGCCACTCCACTCAGTCCGCCCTGACCATATTTTGTTTTCCTTGAATAAAGGAAAAACTTCTTTATATGTAACACAGCTTTTGTTGCCGATGAAAACGAACTGCTTCTTAGCTTCCATGACCCATGCCAAGAACGGGCGGAACAACGAAAACGGCGGATTCGTGATGATGATATCGGCTTCATCGCGAAGTTTTTTAACTTCGTCGCTCAGAAAATCGCCGTCACCTTCGAGATAATCCCACTCTAAATCATTGATATCTATCCTGCCGTCTCCATTATCGTCGTCTGTAAGGACGAAGATCTTGCCTTTAGTGTTAGTTTTTGATGCATCAAACTTTTGACTTTCTTGCTCCAGAAGAGACAGCTGTGCGCCAACCCTATATGTTTTGCTTTCAATGGCATAGCTGGCGCTGATTAACTTTTTCAGGCCTAAGTTTTGAAAGTTTTGAGCAAAAAACTTTGTAAAGTTGCTCCACTCTGGGTCATCGCATGGCAAAAAGACCGTTTTACCGCGAAAAACATCGGGGTTATATTCTAGATAAGCCGCGATTTCTTTCTCTATATCGTTATACTGCGTATAAAATTCGTCGAACTTAGCCTTTTTGGCACTGGTGAGATTACTGTTAGCCACATGGCCTCCTCTCCTGAGATTATACCCCCTGTTCTCCTGCACCGTCTATTCCGGACTCGAGCAAACAGATGAGTGTGAGCGTTAGTGAACTAACCGCTGGTGAGGCATGCCGGAGGCGAGCCCTGGAAGGGCGATTACGTAGCCACGGTGTGAGATAGTGAACACTCAATCTAGTTTTGTGAATGTCCGTCGGCTTTTGGGTTCCGTTTTGCCGAATCAAAATGGAACAGTCTTATTTATCAAACAAATTAAGATTAGCTATCTCGGGTGGCAAAAAACCCTTTTGGTGTTTAAACCCAGCCTTCCACTGATAGTTTTCCATATAGCCAAGATTTTTCATCAGTTTTGTTGGGGCGTTGCGTAAATGCAGAGGTACCGGCAAGTCGGGATATTCTTTTGCCGCCTCTTGTGCCCGGTGCATGGCGTCATAAACAACTCGTGACTTTTCGCATTTGGCTAAAACGGCAGCACAATGGAACAGGTTAAGCTGACATTCCGGCATGCCAATACGCTCTACTGCTTGAAATGTTGAGACAGCCAGATTTAAGGCCGCCGGTGCGGCCAAACCGATATCTTCGCTGGCAAAAATTACCATCCGCCGAGCGATAAATTTTGGATCCTCACCGCTTGCAAGCATCCGGGCCATATAATAAAGCGCCGCATTAGCATCACTGCCGCGCAGGCTTTTTATAAAGGCGCTGATAATGTTGTAATGGTTCTCACCAGCCTTGTCGTAGCCCGGAATTTTTTGCTGAGCCGCCGATTCAACAACTTTTGGGGTAATTGTTCCGCGGGTCAGTTGCATAGCCAGCTCGAGATTGCTTAAGGCAATTCGGGCATCCCCGCCAGATAACCTGGCCAATAGATCAATACTGCTGGCAGGAAGCCTTTTAGCGGATAATTTCTCTAGTTTGGCCGCCCGTTTTAGAATGGTCACCACATCGTTTTTGCCGAGCGGTTCAAGCACCACTACCCGGCTACGAGAAAGCAGCGGATTAATAACTTCAAAACTGGGGTTTTCGGTGGTGGCGCCAATTAATGTAACTAAGCCGGACTCAACGTGCGGCAAGAAAGCATCTTGCTGGGCTTTATTGAAGCGATGGATTTCATCTACAAATAGAACCGTCGGCTTGGCCGCAGTAGCCTGCTTACCAGCGGAGCTGGCAACACCGCTACTGCTCTTGGCGCCTCGCTTCGTTACCGGCTGCGGTACTCCTTCTTTGTATTCATCATACATTTCAGTCTGTTCCTCGCCGCTGCCTTGCGATGCATCCAAGCCAAGCCGCCGTCTATCGTCGTTGACTCTTGACGCATCATCTATCCCGGCATTTCGACGGGCACGCTCCACCACTTTTGTAACATCGGCTTTGCCGGCATTAACGGCCGATATCTCTATATAATCTGCCTTCATCTCGTGGGCAATAATCCGTGCCAAAGTTGTTTTTCCACTTCCCGGAGGCCCCCAGAAAATTAGAGAAAACGGTTTGCCGGTGCGCACCAAGCGCTGCAGCATTTTGCCTTCGCCTAAAACATGGGCTTGGCCCACCACCTTGTCTAAAGTCTGCGGCCGCATCCGCTCTGCCAAAGGTACACTCATCTCCATAATTAGTAGTATAAACCACGCCTCTGTTAAAAGCCTTTTTGGTGACGGTGGTAGAAATAGTTTAAGTTCTTTTGAAAAAGAACTTAAAAAAACTCTTTAGCGTTTGTCTTGGGTCTCTGGTGCTTTTGCCATCAGAAATATAGGATTCCATCCGGTTTGTTTTGAACCGTAGATATGGATCTCGGGTATAAACCCGCTATTCTCTACCGCTTCCCAGAAGGGCTTAAATCCCTCCCGAATATCGGCCTCATCTGTGACGCTTACGATAAATTGTTTAAGACTTTCTGCGCGCTCGACAGACAAAACGTCTTTGGGCTCTCCGGGCAGGGCCAATACACAGATTGGATCCAGGGGAATTTCACCGCGCCTGCCTGACGTAGATCTTTGGAGTTCAAGCCGGCGTTCTTTTAGAACGCGAATAATATCGTCTTTATCTTGAACGAGGGCCTCTTGGAGTAACTCTGGGCCATCTGAGGGCACTAAAACCCTATCATCGACAACTAGGACGTTTTGTTTACTTAGCTGTAGGTGCAGTTTAGGCTCCGCAGTCTCTCCAGGTGCAGGTGTTAGAATATCTCGTCTCTTTTCACTCATTCGCGCTATTATACCCTCATTTCTTTGTTTTGTCTACAAAAATAGAATTTAGGGCATAGCGGATAGTGGTCAGACCTGAAAAAACAGAAGATATTTAGTCTGTTGGCTCCGCACCAATTCCCTTAAATGCTAAATCCAAAAGCAGTTCAATATTCCTTGGCTTGTAAGGAAATAGTTGGTTGGCCTCATCGGTGCAATATTTATGCCCGAGTAGAAAATTAATATTCTCTGCAGCAAATTCTGGAGTAATTTGAGGCAGTTCCGGCAATCCTTCTTTTTCCTGATGATACTTCTGGCATCTATCTAGAAATATCTTAGC
>Ga0182027_10003801_pt1 | contig 23707 bp, 21 predicted proteins | sample 712E1DmetaG_FD_121300 | JGI IMG/M metagenome (GOLD analysis project Ga0182027, IMG submission 121300) | Permafrost microbial communities from Stordalen Mire, Sweden - 712E1D metaG (Illumina Assembly) | ecosystem: Environmental > Terrestrial > Soil > Wetlands > Permafrost | place: Sweden... | reverse complement strand
TCCAGATCGATGGTGCCGTCCACGCTCAGGGCGGGACGCTCGCCTGGCGGCAAAGGTCCGTCCAGTGCTACGTCAACGGTGACCGTTCCGTTCAATACAGAAGGATCGATTCTGGTAACGTGACCGGGAATGATGCCGTTGTGGGTGTCAATGGAGGCGGGTTGGCCGATCTGGATGTCGCGCGCCTGGGTCTCGGCGATTTGAAGAGCGGCCTTGAGTTTGTCAAGCTGAATCACTTGAGCCACCGAGGTTCCCGCGGTGACGTGCTGTCCCACCTGCAACGGAGTGGGAAGCTGTGCGAGAACGCCGGAGATTCCGGCCCTGACCTGAAGCGCCGCCGACTGCTTCTGATAGAGGTCGAGCTGGGCCTTGGCCTGGTCGATCTTAGTTTGTTGGGAAGCGAGCTGGACCACGATCGCCTTCTGGTTGACGTCGAGCTGCTCCTGGCTGAGCTTGTGCTGAGCGGTCAATTGGTCGGCTGTATTCTTTGAGTTGCTATAGGCAATGCCGGCAATCACGCCAAGGTCATAGAGAGCCTTGTCGGTCTGCGCCTGCAACTGGTCCTGGGTATAGGCGGCATTGATCTGCGCGGCGGCGGTTTTCTTGTCCATCAGTGTGCTTTCGAGCGTAGCCTGAAGGCTCTTATAGTCGGCCTGTGCGCCCCTCAGCGCTAACTGCGCACTGAGAAGCTGCTGCTCGAGTTGAGGGTCTGCCAAGTCCATAAGGACGGTATCCGGAGTGACCTTGGCGCCGGGCAAGACGCGTATACGAACGATGGTGGCGTCGGTCTGCGCGGGAATGAGCTCGATCGAGTCCTCGCGCGGCACAAGGCTGCCGGTCGACCCGCGCACCTGGCGGATCATCGGCCCGCGCTTGACCGTGTCCGGCCAGATGGTCGAGCGATCCACCGTGGGCGCAGCCGGCTTGAGCCGCATAACAACGACCACTCCCACCGCCAGGACAACCAGCGCGGCGGCGATATACGCCGCGATGCGGCGCTTTCTCTTGAGCAACAAGTCTGGGCGAGCGATATCCATACCCAGAGTTAAAGCAATTTCCGTGCCAGATGGAGATTGTATTATCTTGTTGAAAAAACTTTACTTAGCGCTGATTGCTTAGCTGAAGACCTACGCGGGAGTGGCCGTTTTTGGAATGGACTGTCCGATTATGAACAATAGGGCAGCAGCATCTGGCTGAGTGCGAATTCAAGGTTACTGGTCAGCAATTACAGAATTGAATCGTCCGGGTCCGGGCTGGCGGCGGCGGAAGCCTGTTCCTGACGTTCCCGGAAGAGGACGCCGTTCAACTCCGCGCCCAGCAGCGCGCTGAAAGAAGTGATGTAGAGCCAGATCAGCGTGGCGATGCCGGCGGCAAAAGAGCCGTAGAACATCGAGTAGTCGGCGATGCGCGTGACGTACCAGCCGAAGGCCAGCGTGGCCGGGAACCAGAGCAGCGTGGCGGCCAGCGCGCCCGGCCCCACCCAGGCCCAGTGCTCCTTGCGGCGGGTTCCGAAGTGATAGAGCGCGCCCAGGACAGTGACGCTGGTGACGAGCGCGATGGCCCATCGCGCCATGCGCCACGAGAAGAGCACCAAGTGGCGCAACTGATGGTCGGAGTTCTCCATCATCCACGCCTCGAACTGGCGTCCGAAGACCAGCACCAGGGTAGCCAGCGTCAGCGGCACCAGTACGATGGGCACCAGCAGCAGGGCGCGCTTCCTCCGCTGCCAGAAGCCCCAATTGTCGCTCGGTTGATGGTATGCGCGGCGAAAGCCATCCATTAGCGAGAGCATCAGGCCCAGAGCGGCAAAGACCGAGAGAAAGGCGGCGGAGACAATTAGCTGCGTGGAATAGAAGCGGCGGGTTTCCATCGCGGATTGCAACAGGGACATCGAATCAGCGGGCAGGAACTGCTCGAAGGAGGCGCGAATCTCTCCTACCAGCGTGGTTCCCTCCGTCACGCGGGCCAGCAGCGCGGTGAAGACCACCAGCGCGGGAAAAAGCGCCAGCATCCCCGAATAGGCGGCCGCTTTGGCCGTGTTGAGCATATCGTGCTCAAGAGCCAGCCAGAGGGCTTCGCGGAAATGTCGTATCAACCGGGCCATACGCCTCTCTGGCAAGAGTAGTCGATTACCACGGTGTTGTGCGAGTGCTTCTGTTCCCAGGGGGAGTTGCGGCTTAGGAGCTTGAAGGTGGTCGAGCAGGGAAGAGTCAATGAGCGCGCTACCTGCCATGCCTGGTTATCCCAGCAATTGCAGCGCCTTGTTTCCATCGGCCACGGCATCCACAACCAGATGGCGATCAAATGTAGCCAGCTTGCCGCCATGCGCCGCAGCCAGAGCTAGAAGGTAGGTATCAGTCACCTGACTCGAATCGAGCAGGCGGTCGCAGTTGACAAGCCGACTATCCATAAGCGTGAGATCGTCAGGCCAGAACTCGTGGCCCATCAGGCCGCGCAAAACCCTGAGCACTTCCGCGACGGCCGCGGGGGAGCCGGGCGAGGTCGGGTAGCGCGCAGCCCCAACGATACGAAGCACCCCGTTTTCGGTCAATGGACAGGTAGCCCATGCAAGCTGGCCCTCCGCGCCGAACCACTCATGCGCCTGGTCATGGCGCACGTGGGCCGGATCGATCAGGGCGATCAGCACATTCACGTCCAGCAGGTAGCGGGTCACGGCAGTTCTTCCTGAAGTTGGCGAACCAGCTCCGAGGTCACGCGCGGCGCTCCCGGACGCACCGTTAGCAGGGGCACGCCATTGCGCGTTGCGTGGAGGGAGGCATTGGGGCGCATTGCCTGCCGGGCCAACGTGGAGATCACCTCTCCCACGCTCTTTCGTTCGCTCGAGGCCATCTCCCGCGCGGCAGCCAGAACATCGTCGTCAATGGCCAGAGTGGTCCGCATTAGGTTTTGCTCCCTGGAAAAACATCACGCATCAATCATCATACATCAATTCGAGATTATTGGTTTGGATGGAGGCGCCACAACAGACTCTCGAAGCAGCCGGGAATCTGCGCGTCCTATTCGCCCCAGTTGTGGCCGCCGGGCACGGTGTGGAACTCATAGGCGAAGCCGCGGCCTTTGAGAAATGCCGCGAATCTCCGGTTGGGGTAAAGCAGGGCTTCCATCTCTCCGGCGGTGAGATAGATATAAGGCGTTCGGGCAGGGTCGGCGGTATGCGCCAGCATGAATGGATCGCTATTGGTCCGGACAGGTACACTGTTTGCTGACAGGAGGCCTCACCATGCAGACCAAGATTCAGGGCACCACCATGCCCGTGCTCGATGTGCAGCTTGAACCCAACGAGAGCGTCTTCAGCGAGAGCGGCGAGCTCTCCTGGATGACCGCTTCGATCCAGATGACCACCCACACGCAGATGGGCGGAGGCGGCGGCCTCTTCGGCGTGCTCAAGCGCGTGGCCGGCGGCGGCAGCTTGTTCATGACCGAATACCGCGCGTACGGCGCTCCCGGCGTGGTTTCCTTTGCCACCAAGGTGCCGGGGCACATCGTGCCGGTCGAGGTTGGGCCAGGCGCGGAGTACATGGTCCACCGCCACGGCTTCCTCTGCGCCACCACGCAAGTGACCATCGGCGTGGGCTTCCAGCAGTCGCTGGGAGCGGGCGTCTTTGGCGGCAACGGCTTCCTGCTGCAACGGGTCGCCGGCCAGGGAACGGCGTGGCTGGAACTGAGTGGCGAGCTGGTTGTGAAGAACCTGGCGCCGGGCGAGCTGCTGCGCGTGCATCCGGGCCACGTTGGCGCATTCCAGTCCTCGGTGGCCTTTCAGATCACCACCGTGCCGGGCATCAAGAACATGATCTTCGGCGGCGATGGAATCTTTCTGGCCGAGATGATGGGCCCTGGCGCGGTGTGGCTGCAAACGCTGCCCATCTCGCGGCTGGCGCACCAGATCGCCGAGTACCTGCCGCACACCGAGAACCGCCAGGCGGGACCGGCCGTGGGCGCAGGTCTACTGGGCGGGATCGTGGGGTCTATTCTAAGTGGAGGCGAGTAGGCCTTGCCGCTGAGTAAGTGAATGAGTGAAATAGTGAAAAAGTGAAAAGTGCGTTTTATCACTTCTTCATTATTTCACTTCTTCACTTTTTCACTTCTTCCTGGAGTCTCACGCATGATAGAGCCGTCGGGCAGCCCCCGCAATCTTCGCCGCGACATCATCTTCGCCTTCGCCCTTGGGCTGGCCTGTTACATAGCCTGGCTGATTCGCGATGTGCTGGTGATGCTCTATGTCAGCGCGCTCTTTGCCGTCGTGCTCACCCCGTTGGTGCGATTTACTTCTCAGTTCCGCATTCGCCGTTGGCAACCATTCAAGGGTTCAGCTGTTTTTTTTCTCTTGCTCGTTATGGCCGGAGCCATTACCGCCTTTGGATTCCTCGCTCTGCCGCCGGTCATCAGCGACATGCAGGGTTTCGCCCTTGAGATGCCAACGCGATTGCCCGCACTTTTGGAGAAGCTCAAGAACGTTCCTCTGGCGCAACATCTGAATATCGCGGATCTCAGTTCCCGGTTACAGGGATTCGCGAGCCAGGCAGCCACTTATCTCCTGTTTTCGATCAGCGACTGGGCAGGCAAGCTCTTCGATCTCATCATGGGCTTCATTCTTACCATTTATTTCATTCTGGAAGGCGACCAAGCCTATCGCTGGTTTCTTTCCTTCTTTCCGCGCGAACACCGCGAACGCCTCGATACGACCCTCCAGCGGGCGGAGATCCGCATGGGCAAATGGCTGCTGGGCCAGGGCAGCCTGATGCTCATCCTGGGAGTTGTCAGCACGATTGTCTATCTCTCTCTTCACGTTCGCTATGCGTATGCGCTCGGCGTTCTGACCGGGCTGCTCAACGTCATCCCCGTGCTGGGAGCTGCCATCTGCATCGCGTTGGCGCTGCTTGTGGCCGCCATTGACTCATGGGGCCGCGTGCTGGGAATCGCTATCTTCTACGTGATCTATCTTCAGGTTGAAAACTCCTACCTCACTCCCCGCATTATGAAGAACAGAGTGGGCCTGCCGGGGCTGGCCATCGTTATGGCCCTGATCATCGGCTCCGCTCTTGAAGGCATTCTCGGGGCCATGGTCTCAGTCCCCACGGCTGTGCTGGTGGCCGTGCTTCTCGATGAGTATTTCGTCCGCAAGGATGCGGCCTGATCTGCCTGGCTCTCAAGCCGATGAAAGCTGGCAATTCCCGCCCCTGTGGCAATAACAAGCCGCAAGGACAATCCATCTTGGTCTCTAATTCAAGCTAGATTTAGCATCCCCGCGCTGAACGCCGTTTTCATCACGCAGCAGTTGGAGATGAGCAGATCAGGTTGCGAGTCAGCGGCTCCCAGCTTCCGGAATCGAGAACTGGGAGCTGCTCTCCGCCATCCCTAGTAGCGATGTTCTCTCTCCATCATGTGCATAGCATGATCTAAAGCGCGGCGGGCCTCGTCAATGTGCCGGAGCGCGCGCATCTGCAGTCCCTGATGTCCAGTCTCATCAACTCCGCTGGCGATATCCTCGCGTGCTTCATTTAGAAGAGTCAGCGCCGAACGCAGTGGGCGATTGGAGTCTCCACCGGCTGGAGGGGGCATGTGGTGGGGGTTCCTTCCCTCGTCGCGCACCGCCGCCCTCACTTCGTCGATGGCGCGGTCAATTTCACCAATGGCGCGGTCCCGCTCGCCAATGAATCCCGGGCGGTTATCCGTTTGCAGCAATTCACGCGCCTCCCGGAGGTTGGCGAGGGCATGAAGGTAGTGAGGATGCTGAGCAAGCGCCGGTGTTCCCAGTGCAAAGAGCAAGAAAGCCAACAGCCCGAAGCCTGCCGTGGCGAGTGACTTAATCGAACGCATTTCAGTAGCTCCTTTCGTTGAAGGGAATCGTGTCCCGACAACTCGCCAAGGAGAATAGCACAGTATTCCAACGGTTTGGAAGACTGAAAACGTATCGGTTGTGGCTGCAAGGGTGTGGCGGCGGCTCGTTCGCGCCGGGAATATGTCGTTGGAGTCTACGGCCTATTTTCGGAGGCCGCCGCTTTGACTTCAGCATCCACGGCGGCTTTCATCACGCCGCAATTGGAGAAGAAGCGGATGAGGCTGGCGGTGAGCGGCTCGCCGATCGCTGTACCTGGCACCGGTGTGCCGGCAATCTTCATCTCGCCGGTGCCTTGTGCATCGAGGATCTGCGCCGTGAGCTTGCGGGCCAGGTCGAGCGGGAAGCTTTCGGCGACGAAGACCTGCTTGCCGCGCGTGGTGATGACCACCGGGCCTTCGCTGGTGGAGTAGACCTGCTCTCCGGGCAATGTTGCTGGAGCGGAATTCGTCGCATCGGAAGATGCATCCGGCGGCGATGCTGGAGGCGGGAAAACTTTGAATCCGGAAGAGTGGCTGGCTTGGGCTGCGTTCGGGGAGCCCGATTCGAGCTGGACGCTGGAGTATTTACGCTCCAGCTCATCCGCGTAGAGCTCGGCGAAGGCCCGCGCGGAGGCGGCGTTCCTCCACGCCGAAAGATAGAAAATGGCGATGGAATCCGTCTTGGCCTTGTCGGCGGGAGCCTTGGCGCTGAGCCGTTGGCCGGCCCAGTAGAGACCGCCGTCCCAGGCCGGGGTCAGGTCGCGGGCGGCCTGCTCGCCGCCGAAGATCTCGGTGAGAATGCGCACGTCTAGCTGGCCCATCTGGCCGATGTCGTAAGGCTTGTAAAGCGAATCCACCAGCGGATGAATGTTGGGCAGCAAGGGCACGGCCGGCGTGTGCCGCTTTTCGTACTCGCGCGGGTTTAGGATCTCCCAGCTCGAAGTGGGCGGGTGATCGAGGGTTCCGGTAAAGGCCGCGGTCCGGCCCTGGTCCATCCACACATCCTGCTCGAAGCTGAGGCCCTCGCGATAAGGGAAGAGCAGCGACTCGGAGAGCAGCAGCGGCGCGCGCGCCAGGATGGGCGAGTCCTGCGAGGCCGACATCTGCTGATTAACGGAGTCCATCACCTCTGGGTCTTTCACCAGGCTCTTACCCATCGGCTTGAGGATGTAGTCCATCATCACGGCGGTGGCCTGGCCCTCGAGGACGGCCTGGCGGGCCGGGTCCATCTCATCTTTGGCCAGGTGGTCGGTGTCGCCGGCTAGGTTGAGCGAGACGTCATCGGGGGTCTGGTCGCTCCACTTTTCCAGGTCGGTGTGCTGGTCCTGCAGCGCGTGCGTCAGCTCGTGGGCCAGCACCGGCTTCTGCTTATCAATGTCCACCCAGTCGAGCATGTAGACGGTCTTGGTCTTGAAGTCGTAGTAGGCTTCGATCTGTTCTTTGAGAAGCGCCAGCAGAAAAGGCTTGAGGGCGAAATCGCGGTCCAGCAGGCCGAATTTCTTGAGCACGATTTCGCTTTGCTGCATGCGCCGGGTGCTCTCGTCTTCGTCAAACTTCTCTTTCAGATAGCTTTCGACCGTGGCGCGGGAGGTGATCTGGCGCTTCACCTGGCTCTTGATGGGCAGGCCGGTCTCGTCGGAGGAGAATTTGATCAGCTCATCGACGAGCGAGAAGAGCTGGCTCGCCTGTTCGGGGGTGATCTTGCCGGCCACCTGCGGTGCTGCCAACTGCGCTGGGGCTGACTGCGCCTGCGGCGCGGCTGTGGCGGGCGGCTGCTGACTTGGCGCAATGGACGCCGCAAAACACAGCGCTGCTAGCAAAGCCCATCCGCGAAACCTACCGTGCTGCTTGCTCATCGATTCTCCCTATCTTCTTCCAAGGCTATAATCAGGATGCGGCCTGGCGCGAAAATAACGCTGAAAATCCGCGTCCGAACCGGCAAAAACGATCCCCTATGACTGAAACGGCTATCCCCCCAGCCCTCAAGGCCACTGAACCCACGGCGACTCCACTTGCTCTCCTGCTGGCTCAAGCCGCCGCGCCGTCCGAGCTTCAAGCCTATCGCGGTGCGCTGACCCCTTTGATGTTGGACGCGGCAGAGAAGGAAACAGCGGCGCTGCTCTCCGGAGTTGCGGTTCACGACCTGGGCTGGCTGCGGCGCGTGGCAGTATGCGGCGAAGACCGCTTCCGCTGGCTGAGCGGCATGGTCACCAACACGGTCAACGATCTGGGCGTAAACGCCGGCGCATGGAACCTGGTGCTCAACGCGCAGGGGCGCATCCAGGGCGACCTGCACATTGGTCGCGAGGGCGAGGCGCTCTACCTGACGATTGCCGCCGATCAGTACGACCGGCTGCTGGCTCACCTGGACCGCTTCATCATCATGGACGATGTAGAGTTGATGCCGTTGAGCGAGACGGTGCTGGGGCTTGCCGGTCCGTTGGCTGCTGGTTTACTGGCACGGCTGGGCCTGCCCGCGCTCTCCGAGCCGCTGACCAGCGCCCGCGCTGCCTGGAACGGCCAGCAAATCCGCGTCGTCCGGGCCTACGGCGTGCTCGCGCCGCACTACGAGTTGTGGGTGCATGCGGCCTTGATTCCCGCGCTCTGGCAGGCGCTGGTAGAGGCGGACGCTCGCCCGGTGGGAGCGGCCTCGCTGGAGGCCTTTCGCATCGCCGAGGGGATTCCCGCCTATGGCATCGACATGGCCGAGCGCGACCTGCCCCAGGAGGCCGTGCCGCAGGTGGCGACTTTTCCAGAGGCGATGAAATCTATGCGAGCGAATAGCGAGCAGTTGGCCCCACCGCAGGTGGCGCTCAGCTTTAACAAGGGCTGCTACCTGGGCCAGGAGATCGTGGAACGTATCCGCTCGCGCGGCAGCGTTCACCGGCATCTGCGTTCGCTGGAGTTGTTTGGAGCAGTACCCGCCGCCGGCGCTGCGCTAACATTGGAGGGCGGGGCGGTTGCCGGCCAGATCACCAGCGCGGCGGAACTGCCGTTGTCCACCGGCAGCCGCGTCTTCGCCCTCGGCATGATGCGCGGCGAGGCCGAAGTGGGCGAACAATCCTTCACGTACACAGCCGGAACGGCCACGGGCACAGCCCGCATTCTGGCCGCGCCGCCGGTTCTGGAAGCGAGTCAGCGAGTCAGCAAAACGAACAGGAAAGCAGAAAACCATGAGCGATAAGCCGAAGTTTGAAGTCATTGACCGCCGCAAAATGAAGGCGGAAGAAGAGCAGGAGAATCAGCAGCCGTCCGAGTCTCCGGTGGAAGCAGCATCGGTTGAAACGGCATCGGCGCCGCCCGAGAAGGGCGGAGGCCCGCGGCTGGTGGTCAACGAGCCCAAGCCCGAAGCCGCGGCGGAAGGCGAGTTGCCCGCCGCACCCACATCCAAGGAGAGCCGCGAACAGAAGACGGCCTACGACGCTTCGGCGCAACGGCTGGAAGAGATGGTGCGGGCGCAGAACCCCGCCGTGGGCCCGCAGCCGCCGGTCAGCTTCGAGCATCTCGTCCAGCAGTTTTACGTCTCCGCGATGATCCAGATGGGCGCGGGCACACAGGAGGGCCAGCGTCCCAGGGTGGACATTCTGGGCGCGCGGACAACCATTGATTTGTTGGGCGTGCTGGCGGAAAAGACCCGCGGCAACCTGACCGAGGTTGAGAACAACACCCTGCAAACGGTGCTCTTTGAAGTGCGGATGGCTTTCCTGGAGCTGACCAGCATGATCTCCTTGCAGGCCATGCAACCGCCGCAGCCTCCGCCGCCTGGCAAGCGGTAAAGACAGGGATCAGGGACTACCGTTTCCTATGGATGGACTGCTCACATTTCTCGGCACGGGGACCTCGATGGGGGTTCCGACGCTGGGCTGCGGCTGCGCGGTCTGTACCTCGTCCGACCCGCATGACCGGCGGCTGCGGCCCTCGGTGCTCCTGCGCTGGCGCGAGCAGGCGGGCGGGTGCGAGCGTGTCGTGGTCATCGACACCGGTCCGGACTTCCGCGAACAGGCTTTGCGTAACGGCCTCACCCGCGTCGACGCGGTCTTTTACACCCACTCCCACGCCGATCACATTCTTGGCATGGACGATCTCCGACCGCTCAGCTTCACCGTCTTTCGCGAAGGCGCGCCCATTCCGCTCTACGCCACGCTGGAGACTACCGTGGTGTTGGAACATATCTTCGATTACACCTTTTCGCCGAGCGCCACATATCCGACCCGTGCCCGTGTCGAACTGCGGCCACTGGCCGAGCGGACTCCGGTTTACGGCGTCGAGTTCCTGCGCGTGCCGCTGTTGCACGGCGAGATGGAGATTGCCGGCTATCGCTTTGGCCGCGCCGCCTACCTCACCGACGTGAGCGCCATCCCCGAATCGAGCTTCGCGCTGCTCGAAGGGCTGGACCACCTGGTCCTCTCCGCGCTGCGCCACAAGCCGCACCCCAGCCACGCCACCGTGGAGCAGGCGGTCGGCTGGGCCACGCGCATCGGTGCGCGCCACACCTGGCTCACCCACATCGCCCACGAACTGGGCCACGAACAAACCAACCACTCGCTGCCCGACGGCATTCGCCTGGCTTACGACGGCCTCAGTCTGCCCGTGAATCTGGGGACCGAGCATTGATGACCGAGGGCCATGTGATTTCTGTCTTTCAATCGGTTGCGGAGATTCCGGCGGGCTTTGGCCCTAGCGTAGCCTCCATCGGCAACTTCGACGGCGTGCATCTGGGCCACCAGCAGATTCTTTCGGCGGTGGCGCGCGAAGCACATGAGCAGGGTGAGCGGGCCGTGGCCATCACCTTCGATCCCCACCCGGAGCAGTTTCTGCGCCCGGCCCAGGCGCCGCGCCTGCTCACGCCCATCAGCGAGCGCCTGCGCCTGCTGTCCCTCACCGGCATTGACGCGGTGGTGGTGCTGCCCTTTGATGAAGCGCTGGCCTCGCTCCCGGCGCGGGAGTTTGTGCGCGGCATTCTGGTGGACGCACTGGGCCTTTGCAGCCTCCATGAGGGCGGTAACTTCCGCTTCGGCCATCGCGCCGAGGCCGGCGTGGCCGAACTGAAGCAACTTGGCGCGGAGTTCGGCTTTGCCGTCCACGTGCATCCTCCGGTCCGGGCGCGCGGCCTGGAGGTTTCCAGCTCGGCGATCCGGGATTATGTGGCTGTGGGTGACGTGACCCGCGCCCGCTGGATGCTGGGACGGCCCTTTGAGGTGCGCTCCACACAGGCGCGCGGACGCGGCATCGGCACGCGGTTGCTGGTGCCCACGGTAAATCTGGCGGCATACGACGGCCTGTTTCCTGCCTTCGGGGTCTACGTCACGCGGCTCACGCTGGGCGGGCGCAGCTTTCAGGCGGTCACCAACGTGGGCAACCGGCCCACCTTCGGTGCGGCCTCCTTTGCCGTCGAGTCCCACATCCTGGACTTCGTGCCCGTTGAACTGGACGATCAAACGCCGATCACGCTGGAGTTCCTGCTGCGCCTGCGCGGCGAAATCGATTGGCCAACGCCGGAGGCGCTCAAGGCGCAGATCTTCCGCGATGTGGCCAGGGCGAAGAGATACTTCCGGCTGGCAGAAACCGCCGCCAACTCGCTAACTCGCGATCCCGCGAAGCGGAGATAACTCGCAAATTGTTGACCCATTCCATCTTAACTTCTGACGAAAAGTAAAAGAGTCTACTTACTTCGCCGCTAACTGCCGTAGAACATACTGCAAAATCCCCCCGTGCTCGAAATACTCGATCTCCCGCGGCGTGTCGATGCGGACTTTGGCGGCAAACTCCTTCACTCCACCATCGGCTGCCGTGGCTCTAACTCTGAGCGTGCTGCCGCTGGCGAATTTAGTTTTGAGCAGCGTTGTCAGGCCAGGCAAGTCGTAAATCTCTTCGCCGCTCAGGCCGAGTGTCTCCGCGTTCTGGCCCGCCTCATATTGCAACGGCAGAATCCCCATTCCCACAAGATTCGAGCGATGAATGCGCTCAAAGCTCTCGGCGATCACCGCTCTAACTCCCAGTAACTTCGGCCCCTTTGCCGCCCAGTCGCGCGAGCTGCCGGAGCCGTACTCTTTCCCTGCCAGAATAATCAGCGGCACACCGCGCTCCGCGTACAGAACGCTGGCATCGAAGATCGAAAGCGGCTCGCCCTCAGGCAGCAAGCGCGTGACACCGCCCTCGGTGCCCGGAGCCAGCTTGTTGCGCAGCCGTACATTGGCAAAGGTGCCGCGAACCATGACCTCATGATTGCCACGCCGCGAGCCGTAGCTATTGAACTCCGCCTGCCTGACGCCATGCTCGGCAAGATACTTTCCCGCCGGCCCGCTGGCTTTGATGCTGCCGGCAGGCGAGATATGATCGGTAGTTACCGAGTCGCCCAACATGGCCAGCACGCGCGCGCCCATAATCTCAGTAACCGGCGCGGGTGTGCTGGTAATTCCATCGAAGTAGGGAGCCTTGCGAATATAAGTCGAGTCCGGCGCCCACTGATAGACCTCGCCGGTGGGAAACTTGAGCCCCTGCCAGTTGGCGTCGCCCAGGCTCACCGTCGCGTACTCGCGGCGGAAGCCTTCGCTGGAGACTCCCTTTTCAATCGCCTCGGCTACCTCCGCTTGCGTAGGCCAAATGTCTTTGAGATAGACTGGCTGGCCAGCCTCGTCCTTGCCCAGCGAATCCGTCTCGAAGTTATGACTGATGCTGCCTGCCAAAGCATAGGCCACCACCAGCGGCGGACTCATCAGATAGTTGGCCCGCACGTCCACGTTCACGCGCCCCTCGAAGTTGCGGTTACCGCTCAGCACGCTCACCGCAACCAGCCCATGCTCGTCTATGCTCTTTGAAACATCGGCGGGCAGCGGCCCAGAGTTACCGATGCAGGTGGTGCAGCCGTAACCCACCACGTTAAAGCGCAGCTTTTCAAGATAAGGCAGCAAGCCGGCCTTGGCGTAGTAATTCGTAACCACCCGCGACCCCGGCGCCAGCGAAGTCTTCACCCACGGCGGTACAGTAAGTCCCTTTTCGACAGCCTTTTTGGCCAGAATTCCCGCAGCCATCATTACCGAAGGATTCGAGGTGTTAGTGCAACTAGTGATCGCCGCAATCACCACGGAGCCATGATCGAGATACAAATCAGGATCGACGCCAAAGCGAGCTTGCACGGTCGTAGCTGCCATTGCCGCATCCGTCACCGCGCCACGCTCCCAGTTAGCCGCCGTGCGCGTACCCAGCGGCTTGGCCGTAGGCGAGAGCAGCGCGGGCAGTTGCGCAGCAAAGCTGGCCGCCGCATCCTTCAGCAGCACGCGGTCCTGCGGACGCTTGGGACCAGCGACGCTGGGTTCGACCGTCGCTAGGTCTAACTCCAGTGTCTGCGTATATTCTGCTTCTGGCGAGTCAGCAGTATGGAACAATCCCTGCTCTTTGTAATAATCCTCGACCAGCGCAATCTGCTCCTCGCTGCGGCCAGTGAGTCTCAGATAGCGCAGCGTCTCAGCGTCCACCGGGAAGATGCCGCAAGTGGCGCCGTACTCGGGAGCCATGTTACTGATCGTCGCGCGGTCAGCCAGCGGTAGCGCGGCCACGCCGGGGCCGAAGAACTCCACAAACTTTCCTACAACGCCCAGTTTACGCAAAGCTTGAGTTACTGTGAGAACTAAGTCGGTCGCCGTAGCACCCTCGCGCAGTCTTCCGGTGAGACGGAAGCCCACAACCTGCGGAACCAGCATCGAGATAGCCTGGCCGAGCATCGCCGCCTCTGCCTCGATGCCGCCCACGCCCCAGCCCAGCACGCCCAGGCCGTTGATCATCGTAGTGTGCGAGTCGGTGCCCACCAGCGTGTCGGGATACGCCACTAACTCGCCGTCTAACTCCGCCGTGAAAACCACGCGCGCCAGGTACTCCAGATTCACCTGGTGGCAGATGCCCATCCCCGGCGGCACGGCGCTGAAGTTATGGAAGGCTGTCTGCCCCCACTTCAAAAACGCATAGCGCTCGCGGTTGCGTTCAAACTCTAGCAGCGCGTTGGCGTCATAAGCGCCTGCGCTCCCATACTCGTCCACCTGCACCGAATGGTCGATGACTAACTCGGCGGGAACCAAAGGATTCACACGTTCCGGATCGCCGCCCAGCGTCCGGATCGCGTCGCGCATCGCAGCCAGATCGACCACCGCGGGCACACCGGTAAAGTCCTGCATGAGTACCCGCGCCGGCATAAAAGCAATCTCCCGGCTCGACTCGGCCTTGGCCTCCCATTTAGCCAGAAACTCAATCTCCGCGGCCGTTACGTTGACGCCATCCTCGCGGCGCAGCAGGTTCTCCAGCAGTATCTTCAGGCTGAAGGGCAGCCGGCTCAGGTTGGAGCCGCGCGCGGTCAGCGACGGCAATCGGTAAATCGTATAAGTTCGGTTGCCGGAGACAAGTGTTGCCTTGCTGTCAAAACTATTCATCGGGGAAGGACCTTTCTTCCGCGCGCGGGCGGAAACAGTTTCAATTCCGAATTATTCGGGATCTATCTGCAGCCAATAATGGAAGCCGTCAACAATAGCCATCAGCGCCGCCTGGTTCAAGTCGCTGCTAACTCCCGCAGTAGTCCAGGGTTCGTGGCCGTCGGCGTGGAAGCTGACCGTGACGCGAACGTGAGCCGCCGTGTCCTGTGCGGATACATCAATGGCCGTAACGCTGAATCGGCCTAAATGCATCCGCGCAATGGCCGGGTGCCATTTTTCCAGTTCGTGCCGCATGGCTTTGGTCAGAGCGTCCACCGGCCCGGCGCCCTCGGCTCGAGTTACAGTAACTCTGGAGTCGCGAAGGCATAACAACATAGAAGCCTGAACGTATCTGTCCCCGGTTTCGTCGGATTCGTCGATCACTCTCCAGCTTTTCACGCTGAAACGATTCTTCAGGGTATTCAGCACTTTCATGCAGGCCAGTTTGAAGGAAACTTCACTGGCCGTGTAACCGTCGCCTTCGATCATTGCCTGGTTGGCGTCCATGAACTCCTGAGCCTGCGCGGAGTCAAGAGGAACACCGATCGCCTTCGAGAGCAGAATGATGTTGGCCTTTCCCGACTGGCCGTTCACTCCGATAACAGGGAAGGCGCCGACTTTGGCGGGATCGCACCAAAGGTAAGCGCCGGGGTTCTTGCGTTCGCTGCTGCCATGCATTCCGGCCCAGGTCCCAAAAGCTCCCGGGCCGACAATCGGAGCTCCATGCGGCGCTTCAATCCCGAAGGCCTCATAAGCCGAATGCGCGAGGCTAGTTAGCTCGGTGAGCGATTCTGAAGTTACAAACTCAGCTTCGCCTCTGAGTTGCATGCTGCCGATGACGGTGGTCAGGTTTACGTTGCCGCAGCGTTCGCCCGTTCCCAGCAGAGTTCCTTGAACCTGAACTGCTCCGGCTAGAATGGCGGCTCGCGTATTGGCAATTCCAAAGCCGCGATCGGTGTGACCATGAAATCCGAAGTTAGCTCCGGGATAACTCTGCGCAAGGCCGCCGATAACCTGAGCAACTTCTTCAGGATTTGCGCCGCCGGTAGTATCGCAAACAATGATCCGGCTCACTTGCTGGCGGACGCACTGCGCAATCATCTGGTGGAAATAATCCAGGGTGCGCCGGCTGAAATCGGCGTCGCACAGCTCGCCGTTTTCCCGGCGTCCGCAAGCCGCGTCCATCGCATGCTCCAGGTCCACGGTCACTTCGAGGCCGCTGTCTTGAAGGCACTCAATGGTTTCGTAAGCCATCAGCAGGTTTTCTTCCGGCGTCGTCTCCAGGGACTTTTTCACATCGAGCAGCCTGGATTTGACGACAATGACCGCTGCGGGAACGCGCTTCCTGCGGTTGACGATGAATTGCACGTCCGGCCATTCCTGCACCTTGGCGCCGCGGCCGCGCGTTCTGCCAAACAATGCCAATTTCATCGCTCCCGTATCGGCAGAATCAAGGGCGCTGGATAAATCATTTACAAATTGATTTGCTCCGGCAAAGCCGATCTCGGCATAGCGAAAACCGAAGGCAGCCAAGCGTTCAAGCAGGCTAACGGCATTCGGCACGGAAATGTCGATGTTCGGCTGCTGCATTCCGTCGCGAAGGCTGGTATCGAATAGCTCGACTTTTCTAGCGTGTGTTTCCTTCATTTGTCCCTGCGCCCGATGGTGAGAATGTCCTGCTAAGGATTGTCCTGACGGCAGATTTGCGATTTTCCATCACGCCTCCGCCAAGGCTTCCTGAATTTCCAGAATAACAGGGAACATGCGCGGTTTCCCAGGACTTAGAATCGAGCGGGAAGACGGGTCCGTATTTTGAGCAGCCTGCCAAAGCCAGCCTCAATCTGCTATCTTCACAGGTTACGACTTTTTTGCCCCAACATCCCTGCCGAGCCGAGGTTCATTGCGCTTATGCCCGACCTGTCCCGCCGTCCGCCTTCGCCCTTCTTCCGCTGGGCTGTTCTTGTTTTCGTCAGCCTGGCCATGTTCGGCAACTACTACGTCTACGACTGTATTGCGCCGGTCGCTGACCTGCTCTCCAAGCAGCTTGGCTTTTCCGACTCCAATATCGGACTGCTCCAGGCCATCTACAGCTTCCCGAATCTGATTATGGTACTGGTCGGCGGCTATCTTGTCGACCGCATCGGCGCGCGCAAGGCGATCTTTCTCTTCGGAACGACCTGCCTGATCGGAGCGATCGTCACCGTTCTTTCCGGCCATCTTGCGCTGATGGCGACCGGGCGTCTTATCTTCGGCATCGGCGCTGAATCCCTCGTCGTCGCCGTCACCACCGCCATCGCCAAATGGTTCCGCGGCAAGGAGTTGAGCTTCGCCTTCGGCATCAACCTGATGATCGCGCGCGGCGGAACTTTGATGGCGCAGAGGTCTCCTAGCTGGGCCAGCTTTGCCTACACCAATTGGCGCACGCCTCTTTTGATTTCAGTGGGGGTCGCCACCTTCTGCGTGATCGGCGCGCTGATCTATTGGGTGATGGAGGTCTATGCGGAAAAGACCTTTGATCTTTCCCAGGCTGGGCCTACCGACAAGGTGGTTTTCAAAGATCTCTTCCACTTCGGAGTTTCTTTCTGGTATATCGTCGCGCTGTGCGTGGTCTTCTATTCAGCGATCTTTCCCTTTGAGACCTTCTCCTACAAATTCTTCATGGATGCGCACGGCACAACCCGCGAGATGGCAGGCACGCTCATTGGCAATCTCACCATTTGCACCATGGTCGGCACGCCGCTGCTCGGGTTGTTTGTCGACAAGATCGGCAAGCGCGCCCTTCTGATGATGATCGGCTCGGTGCTGCTGGTCCCCGTCTACCTGATGATGGCCTATACGCATACCCAGGCATCGCTCTACGCCCCCATGGCCATGATGGGCGTCGCCTTCTCGCTGGTTCCGGCGGTGATCTGGCCCTCGGTGGCCTACATCGTGGAGCAGAACAAGCTGGGTACGGCCTACGGACTGATGACCGTGGTTCAGAACATGGGGTTCTTCGGCTTCAATCTGGCCATCGGCTGGGCCAACGACCACGGCCACGCCAGCGCAGAGAATCCCGCCGGCTACCACATGGGCATGTGGATATTCTCCATTCTGGGCCTGCTGGGGATGCTCTTTGCTTTCCTGCTGCGGCAAAGAGAATTGGGCCCCCACGGGCACGGCCTGGAGACCATCACCGCCAGCAACGGTTAGCTCGCTGTTGAGCTGCCGCAATTTTCGGATTTGACCACTTCACCCGCGACGTTACGCCGCGGCCCAGCGGGCAGCCTACCTATGAGTATCGTGAAAATCCCCACCGCCGCTGAAATGGAACGATGGCCCTATGTTGTGCGCGCACTGCTGGGCTGCGGCGCGGCCTTGCTGGCCGCGCTGCTGACCTATTGGATCGTGCCGTTGCGCGAGTTTCCCATGCTGCTGGCATTTCCCGCGGTCATCCTGAGCGCCTGGTTCCTGGGAATGTGGGGCGGCGTGCACTGCGCCGTGACCGAAGCCATTCTGATTGACCTGTATCTGGCCAGGACAGCAGCGGTATTTCCCAACGGAAATGCGAAAGAAGGCGTGCGGCTGACGGTTTTTCTCCTGATCCTGATTGTTTTCAGTTGGGGAATGCGGCGGCTGGCGCAACAGCGCGCGCAATTGCGAACCCAGGAGCTGCAACAGCGGCTGACGCTTGCTCAGGCTGATGGCCAATTGGCGGAGGAGCGCACCCGCATCAGCGAGGAGTTGCTGCAGCACGACGAGCTTCTCAGGATAGCGCTTGAGGTTAACGGGATGGGGCTGTGGGTGTGGGATCTGCTGGAAGGCACGGCCTATCGCTCCGGCCAGATGTACCGGATCGCCGGCTGCGAAGCCGGCTCCATCGATCCGGTCCCCGAGGCGTGGTTGCAATTGGTTCACCCGGAGGACGCGGAGAGCGTAAGGAACGCCTGGGAGGAGACCCGCGCAACCGGCAAGGATTATCAGATTCAGTATCGCGTGCTGTGGCCGGATGGGTCGGTGCACTGGCTGGAATCGCAAGCCAAATGCCAACGCAACAGCGAAGGCCGGGCGATACGCGTGGTGGGCGTGCTGACCGACATCACGCACCGCAGGCTGACCGAAGAGGCGATGCTGCGCACGGAGAAACTGGCCGTCGCCGGGCGGCTTGCGGCCTCGGTGGCGCACGAGATCAACAACCCGCTGGAGGCGGTGGGCAACCTGCTCTACCTGATCTCCCGCGCCGAGTCCGCCGAAGCCGCGCGGTCGCAGGCCAGCCAGGCGCTCGACGAACTGATGCGCATCTCGCTGATCACCCAGCAGACGCTGCAGTTCCACCGCCAGCCCGGCGCGCCGGCCGTCACCCGGCTCTCCGAGGTTGTGGCCGCGGTGCTCGTGCTCTTTCGCGGCAAGTTGCAGAGCGCCGGGATTGCGGCAGAGGTGCTTGCGGAGCGGGAGACAGGGGTCGCGTGCATGCCCAGCGAGACGCACCAGATCTTTGCTAACCTAGTTTCGAACTCGATCGACGCCATGCAGCGCGGCGGGCGGCTGGTGGTCCGGCTGCGGCCCTCGCGCGACTGGCGAGACGGCCAGACGCCGGGCATGCGGGTGACCTTTTGCGATACCGGAGCGGGCATGAGCCGGGCGACGATGCGGCGCATCTTCGAGCCGTTTTTCACCACCAAGACGGAGACCGGTACCGGACTGGGCTTGTGGGTGGTGGCGCAGTTGGTGGAACGCCGCCACGGCGATGTGCGCGCCTGGAGCTGGCAGCGCGCGGCGGGCTGCGGGACGGCAATCTCCGTCTTTCTGCCCGTGGGAGACGCGGCGGACTCCGGAGCGCGGCCCGGCATCGGCGGCGATTGAATCCGAGCGCGCCTCTTCCCCGCAATGAAATTCAGCTCTACAACGCGTGAGCCAATGCTTCGCGCGCTACCGGAACTTCCGTCCTCTTTGTGCGGGAATCAGAGCGGAGCGAATCACGGCGGCAAGCCCGCTCCGCTGGCCGAGATTGTGACTGAGAATCGATGCTTCTACCATTTGCTTCTGCGCCACGCGGCTCCAATCCAGAATGTGACCGGCCTCCAGAGCCAGTTCGCGGATGAACTCGCGCTGGGTTCGTCCGTTACCCTCGCGGAAGGGATGCAAGGTATTCAATGCGCCGAGATACACAGCGGTGCGATCAACGAACGCGACGGTAGCGAGCGCCTGCAAATGCCCTTCCGATGCCAGCTTCGCGAATACCTCGTCGAGGTTCCGCTGAAGAAATGGAATCAGTGTGAACGGGTACGATGCCGGACGCGAGATGTTCACCCGGCGCAGCTCTCCCGCCCAGGGATAGACCTTCTCAAAGATGCGGCGATGAATGGCTTGCAGATGGGCCTGGTCGAAGCTGCCGCGAACGGGATTCAGTTCCAGGTCGATCAATGCCGCAAACGACTGTCTTCTCTCGAATCGGTCGAGATGAGCCTGATCCGTAAAGCCACGAAGGTTGCGGAGGATTCCGTTCACAGAGTCGAAATGCGGATCGCTGGAGTGCGGAACGTCAGTCATTTTCTTTATAGGTGGGTTTCGATATCAGCATCCATCTGCGCCTTCATGGTCGCAAGGTCGATTTCGCCACGGGCGAAGCGATCGACGATCTCCAACTCTTCCCGATCCGGCTCCATTCCTTCGATGTGCAGCGAGCCAAGCGCGCTTTGCACGGCGCGGCGGCGCTCGGCGGCCTCGGGGGGAGACAAAGTCAAGACGGGTTGCGTTGCTGTCGCCATAAAGATGCTCTCCTCTCAAGAGAGGATATTAGCGATTCTACTCTTCTTCTACCTCTCGCCTCACCGCTGCTCCTCCATGTTATAGAGGAAGAACGCCCGCAGCTCCAGGTACGGCCCGTGGAAGTCCCTGGGCAGCGGCGGGTAATTCGAGCCGGTCAGCGCGCCCCAGGCCGCTCGGTCGAGCGCCACATCGCCCGAGCGGCCCTCCAGCACCAGGCTGCCGTCCATCAGCCGCCCGTTGGGCAGAACCTTGAAGCGGATTGCCACCATCCCCGACTTCAGAATCGGCGCGTTGACCTCGTCGGGAATCAGCGGATCCCAGGTCCGCTCCGTCTCCCGATGCCAGCGCTGCAGCCAGCCATTGAAGTCCACGCCCTGGGTGTCGGAGAGCACCTCGATGCCGCCCGAGCCGGCGCCAGGATGCATCCTCAGCCCACCGCCGGAGGGCAGATTGCCCGCGCCCATGCCGGGGTTCCGCGATGCGCCCTTCATGGCGTCGCGCAATGCGTCGGCGGGGTTCTGCGAATTCATCGCAAAATTGGGACGCGCCGGCACGGCCGCCGGACGAGGCGCCTCCACCTGCGACTGCTGACTGGGAGGAATAGGGAGTGGCGGCGGAGCCGGTGCAGCCTGTTGCGGCGCGGGCTCCGGAGCGGGCGGCGGCGGTGCGGCCTTGTTCATCTCCTCCAGCGTCTTCTTGTCGATCATCGGATGTGGCGCAGGAACTGGCTTGACCTCAACCTTGGGCTGCCATTTCGGCGTATCCATATAGGTAAATTCCTTGTTCTCCTGGATCGCCTTGCTGGAATCGACCACCACCGGCACTTTGAAGACGTACTGCGGAAGCCAGGTCAACGCGGAGAGCAGCAGCGCGTGGACGAGGATGGCGATCCAGACGCCTTCGCGCAGCCGCGCCCAGCGCCGCTCATCCTCCAGGTCGCCGATCATCTCCAGCAGTTCGTGGGTGTCGTAGTCCACCCAGCGCGAACCGCGCACCACCGGGGAGGCGGGCTCCGCCGGGCGCGGCTCCTCACCCAAAGCCGGTGCGCCCGGAGCGGGAGTGGTTTCCGCTGGCCCGTTGGGCTCGTTCACGTCGATGGGCGCTTCGTCGGTGAGCATTCGTTCCTGAGAAGCCGGCCGAAGCGCACCCGCGCTCAGCCGCTCCGTTTCGAGTCCTTTCCTTCTATTCTCTCATCCCGGTAATCATCCTGCCCACCGCCGCGGCCCGTACAATGGTTCCAAGGGCCTGCTAACACTACCTCAGGCAGATGGCGTTGCGAGCGAAAAACCGTCCAGACGAGGCGGAGTCCGCAGGGTTTGGCGGTTCCAAGCTCAAGGACGACAACGAAGTATGGGCAGTTTTTCGCCGCAACCCGAAGGGACGGGGCCAATTTTTCCCATTTCTTCGTTGCTCGTCGCTTCAGTAACTGGCTACAGTTCGCTCCTCGCGCCTCGAACTGAGAAAAATTGGCCTCCGTCGCCGCCGCATGAGGTAGTGTTAGCAGGCCCTATAGTAAGACGGATGATCCGGCGGAAGGGAACCCGGTTTGAAAGCAGTATTTCTTCGTTGGATGGCAAAATGCAGCCTTGTGCTCCTGCCTTTTCTGGCCAAGTTTGGCATTTGGGGCGTGGGCGCGGCCGCGCTGCTGGATTCGTCCACCATTCCCATTCCCATGGACTTCATCCTGGCAGGCTACGTCTGGGCCGACAAGAGCCACTTCTGGCTCTATTGCCTGCTGGCCTCCGCGGGTTCGGCCATTGGCGGCCTGCTGCCCTACTGGCTGGGCCGGGCCGGCGGCGAACTCTTCCTGCTCAAGCGCGTCAACCGCAAGCGCTACGAGAAGATTCGCGCCCGTTTCGAGCGCCAGGAGTTCCTGGCCATGATGATTCCCTCCATGCTACCTCCGCCCATGCCCTGGAAGGCCTGCGTCTTTGCTGCCGGCGTCTTCGAGATGCGCGTCGCCCCTTTCATGCTGTCCGTCTTTTGTGGCCGCATGGTCCGTTGGCTGATGCTCTCGCTGCTAGTGCTCAAGCTGGGTCCGGGCGCGGTGGGGCTTGTCGAACACCACAGGCTGGTTCTCGTGGCCATCGTCGGCGGGCTGGCGGTGATTGGTTTTGCCTGTTGGTGGATGTGCAAGAAGCGTGCCGGGAAACTGAGCGGTTAACAGGCCTTCGAGCCGCAACAGCCCCCATGTCCCATCCTTTCGCCTTCTTACTGGCGAAAGGATGGGACATGAGAAGTCGAATGGGCTGAATTCTGAGACCCGGTAATTCAATCCTCAGCAGAAACTACTTCCCCGCCAGCGCCGCCTGCGTCTGCGCAGCGCTCATCCGCCGCACCAGCACCGGTACCCCAAACGCCAGCCCGGCCACGAGCGTCGTCGAAATCAGGTCGTTGCGATAGAACGGCACCGCGGCGGCGTAGCAGGCAACCAGCCCGCCCAGCGTGTGCGGATACGGAAAGGCAAAGCCGCTCACCCAGGCTGCATAGTTCGAGATCAGGAAAAACGAGGTCGGCCCCAGCAGCGCGCCCGCGCCGACGCGAACCACCGTCGTCCGGCTTCGCAGCAGAATCTGCCCCAGCGCCATGGCCATTACGTACCAGCCCCAGGTGGGCAGATAGCTCTGCCAGACGAAGGTGTAGTGGTAGCTGTACATCGTGAGGAAGTAGTCGGTAGCCACCAGCGCGGTCAAGGGAATCAGCATCTCCCGCCACGGACGCCGCGCGCCAAAGTACAGCAGTGCGCCACCGACGGCGGTAAAGTTCATCCACCCCGCATGGGGCAGCAAACGGCTCAACACGGCAACCAGCAGCAAAAGATAAGCAGGCATGAACACCTCAGTACTCAGGATTCCGGCTTCCACAGGGGGAGGAAGAGACTCCGGCAGCGCATCCGGCGCTCCTCTCATATTGAGGGCCAAACGCCGTGTGGTCAACTCAAGTATTTCACAAGATGAACAAATTTTTGCGTTCTTGAATAACTTTCAAGCGCCACGCTATCGCTGCTCCCGCCCGTTCATCGCCTCGCCCGCCTCGTCGCGGCCATCCACGATGTAAACCCAGCCGCTCAAAGGCGCCCGATTGGGGCTTCTGCCCGCACCCAGATAGGAGTAGCCCCAACGCAGATCGTCAAACTCGACGGTCGTCCAGGTGCGGTTGGGCGGCAACTGCGGCGGAGTCATGCCCGGCGCTGCCACTGGCCCCACATCGCGCACCACCGCCCACGTGCCCCAGTCCAGATAAACCTGCCCCAGCAAGGTGCGTTTGGCGGCCTCGGTAGCCTCGGTCGCGGACGGCTTGTAGAGCACATCCCGGCGCGGGTCGCTGGTAATCTCCCCGCTCAGGGTGTTGATCTCGGCGGTCTGGTAATACGCCTCGGTCTCCAGAATTGCATGCCAGTGGAAGGGGTTGATGGGGTAGGGTTCCAGAGCTATGCGCTTCACCGGCGTCGTGGCCATCCCGGAATTTTCGGCCAGCATCCGCGCCCGCCCCTGCTCCGCCCAGCGCCAGCCCCACAGCAAGACCATCCCGGTCAGCGCGAAGATCGCCCATCCCCGCCCGCGAAATTGCTTCTTCCTCGCGCCTATCTCGGAGTCGGCCAGCCCGAAGAGCCACGGCATCACCATCGCGGGAATCAGCAGCGCCCACAGCACAGGCTCGGC
>Ga0182027_10003800_pt1 | contig 23719 bp, 18 predicted proteins | sample 712E1DmetaG_FD_121300 | JGI IMG/M metagenome (GOLD analysis project Ga0182027, IMG submission 121300) | Permafrost microbial communities from Stordalen Mire, Sweden - 712E1D metaG (Illumina Assembly) | ecosystem: Environmental > Terrestrial > Soil > Wetlands > Permafrost | place: Sweden... | reverse complement strand
GGGTGATCCGGTCGCTGGTATTTATGCTCTATTATTTATTAATGTTTTAACTCCAGTAATTTATTTCCTCCTTGTCAAAAAAATATTTAATCAAAAAATTGCCCTACTTTCAGCCTCAATTTTGCCATTTTGTCTCGGAAAAATTTGTTGGAATGTCATGTATGCTCCCTTAATTTCCATCACTGCTTTCTATATTTGTTATCAGGCCATAAATAAAAAATTTAATTTTCCTCTGGCCATGCTTTTTGCCGCTTTTGTCGCTAATATTCATTTAGTTCCGGCTTCCTTAATACCTCTGATAATTCTTTCTTTCCTTTTATCTAAAAATAAACCCAAAGTAAATGACATAATCTTTGGAATATTTCTCTTTTGCCTGCCCTTTCTGCCTCTGATTATTTTTGATTTTCGTCATAATTTTCTGAATCTAAATAAATTATCCTTAATGCTTTTTGGTCATCAGTCTCAAAGTACCCTAACTTATGGCTATATTTGGCTGCGATCTTTTTGGCGTAGTCTTAATATTATTGGTGTCTTTCCGATATTACTGGAACGATTATTTTTTCTTCTAATTTTAATAATTTTTCCCTTCTTTGTTGGAGGTCGTAAAAATAAAATTTTAGTTATTGTTTGGATATTATTACCCCTGGCTGTTCTGTCACAGTACAAAGGTACTGTTTCAGAATATTACTACGGGATGCTTACTTCTCTCTTGCCCTTATTTTTAGCCTATCTTGTTTTTAAACTAAAAAAACCTGTTTTATTTATTATCCCGGTTATTATTTTGTTATTATTTTCAATCGTAAAAATATCTCAGTCACCTAAATCTTTAGTCACTCTTGATGATAAAAAAGCTATTGTCAATTATCTTATCACTCAAAAACAGGACCAACCCTTTAATCTTTCCTATGAAACAGGGATCGGTTTTGATTTTGGTTTTAATTATTTGTTTATGTACCGGAACCACCCGCCTCAAAATGTTAATAATGCCCATCTTTACACACTTTTTTTAAATAGTCATTATCCTTCCCAAAGTAATATTGTCTATCAACGAAGTATCTATTTATTAGTTAGAAGGTAATTAAGCTATAATAAAATCAATCTCTATGAACCAAAATCTATCAGTCGTTATTCCCTGTTACAACGAAGAAAATAATTTAAAAAGAGGAGTTTTAGAAGAGGTTTTTGATTTTCTCCAAAAAGTTGATTTTAAATGGGAAGTCATCATTGTTAACGACGCTTCTACTGATAATAGTTTAAAAATTTGTCAAGATTTTGCCAAAAAACACAATAATTTTAAAGTTCTAGATTTACCTCACGGTGGTAAACCTGCCGCAGTTTGGGGAGGAATTCAAGCCGCTAAATACCCCTTAGTCCTTTTTACCGATATGGACCAATCGACTCCTTTAAAAGAAATTAAAAAATTATTGCCTTTTTCTGACAAATACGATGTCGTTATTGGTTCCCGGGGCAAAGATCGTGAGGGCAATTCTTTTATCAGAATACTGATGTCCCAAGCCTTTCTTATTTTTCGTCGTTTAGTTCTTTTACCTAAAATCATTGACACTCAATGTGGTTTTAAAATGTTCAAAACTGAAGTAGCTAAAAAACTATTTCCCAATCTCCAGTTTTTTAAAGATAAATCTGATAAAAAAGGCTGGCGAGTGTCTGCCTTTGACGTTGAATTGTTATTTATGGCTCAAAAATGGGGTTATCAAATTAAAGAAGTGCCCGTTATTTGGAAAAATGAAGATACGAGTAACACCAAAGGTGAAGATAATGTTCGATTTAAAAAAAATTCTGAGCAAATGGCTAAAGAAATTTTTAGAATTATTAAAAATAACTTAACTGGCCTCTATGAAAAATAATTTCAAAATTTTCCTTATTTTAGGTATTATCTGTCTAATTTATCTCTTTACCAGAATATATAATTTAACTTCTTTACCGGTTTTTGGCGACGAAGCTATCTATGTTCGTTGGTCTCAAATTATTAAAAGTGTTGATACTCTCCGCTTTATTCCTCTGACTGATGGTAAAGAGCCTCTCTTTATGTGGCTCACGGCCTTAAATTTGAAATTTTTTACACCGCTAATCGCGGGTAGATTAATTTCTGTTTTTGCCGGACTGGGTACTATTATTGTTCTTTATTTATTAACTTCATCATATTTACCATCATTAATATATATCTTTCTGCCTTTTGTTTTTTTCTTTGACCGTTTGGCCCTGGCCGATAACCTTTTATCTTTTTTCGGATTACTTTCATTATATTTAACCTTAAAGTTGGCTAAATATCCGCGTTGGGATTTATCGATGATTCTCGGTGTCGTTTTAGGTTTAGCTTGGTTAACCAAATCACCAGCTATCTATTTTCTAGTTTTAGCTTTGGTGACTTTTATTTTTGTTAAACCTGCAAACATTAAAAAAATATATTTTCCCTTATTGTCGGTGTTAATTGCTTTTATTATTTACAATATCCTTCGTCTTGGTCCTCAGTTCAGTCAAATTGCCATTCGCAATCAAGACTATGTTTGGCCACTTTCGGAAATTTTAAAACATCCCCTTGATCCCTTAGTTCCACATATAAAAGATGTTATTCATCTCTATTCATATTTTATTTCTCTACCCATACTCTTAAGCCCACTCTTATTTTTTATTTTCCGTAAAAAGATTAAATTCAACCAATACTTTTTAATTTATTTTGCCTGGTGGATTTTACCCCTGATTGCTAATGCGGCCATGGCCAAGGTTTTTACCGCCCGCTATATTCTTTTTACTATTCCTCCGTTGATTCTTTTATTTTCCTATTTCTTAAAACCGCTTTTTTCCAAAAAATATTTTTTGATTTTATTACTGCTTTTTATTCCCAATATTTGGCGGATTTACCAAATATGTTTTTATCCTCAAAATTTAAAACTTACTTCTACAGAAACTGGCTATGTTTTCGGCTGGACATCAGGTTGGGGGATAAAGCCAGATGCTGATTATCTGATTTCCCGTTCCAAAGTAGCCAATGTTATTGTCGGTACCGAAGGAGCTTTCGGCACTCTACCTGACGGTTTACAAATTTATACTAATAACGTGCCCCGATTAACTGTTTTTGGTGTTGGTATCAATATTACCCAGATTCCCGCCAAATTAATTGATGCCTACAATCATGGCGATGAAGTTTACTTATTATTTAACTCATCCCGCCTTAAATTATCCTCAATCGAGATGTCTAAATTAACTTTAATTAAAAATACCCCAAAACCGGATGGTGACAGCTTAGTCCTTTATCGGCTATGAAACGTTTTTTACCTTTTGTCTTAATTATTATCTTTGCTTTAACTTATCTTTTACCTAGGTTACTAAACTTATCTCAAAACCTTCAATTTCGTTCCGATCAGGGCAGCCACCTTCTGGAAGTTAAACAAATGGTTGATTCTCACCAATTCCGTCTAGTTGGCCCTGCCGTTACTTCCAAAACCTTAAACGGTCGACAATTTTTTGTCGGGGCTACTTATTACTACTTTTTAGCTGTTTTAGGCCTTATTTTTAATTGGTCACCATTAAATATTACTTTGGCTATTATAATTTTCGAATTTATCATTTATGCCTTATTTATTGACTATCTTCGTCGTAACTTTGGTTATTTCTCAACAATAATTGTCGCTTTAATTATTTCTTTTTCACCTTATCTGATTTTTCATAGTTTCTTTTTTTGGAACCCTCATTTTTTAATTCCTCTCTCTATTTTGTTTATAATATTTCGTAAAAATCCCTATTTTTCGGCATTTATTTGGGGTTTAGCTCTAAGTTTTCATTATTCTGCCATCTTTTGGGCTTTGCCTTATCTGATTTTTAGACTTAAATACCACCAACTTAAAATATTTAAACTCTTTTTGGCTGTCATTTTATTTTTGACTGCCAATTTACCCTTTATTATTTTTGAACTCCGCCATCAATTTTATAATTTAAAAACCATAATTTTAGTTTTTACCCATTCTTCAGGATCTTTTGATGTTACACCCCATTATTTTATTTTCTCATTACTAATTTTTCTGATTTTCTTTTTGCTGTATTTCAGCCAAAAGACGCATTTTCCAGTCTATTTATTATTAATTGCCTTTCTTTTCTATAAAGATCAGTCTGATCTTAATCAAATTAAAAGTTATAAATATCCAATCCAGTTAAAGATTTCTCAGGAAATATCTAAAAACTGTCCTCAAAAATATAACTTTGCCGCTACCAATCAAGGTGATACTCGGGCTTATGATATGCGTTATTTACTAACCATTAATCATTGCCCTCCGGATACAGTTGATAATTATCCTAAAGATCAGACAATATTTTTAATTGCTCCGCCCTCGCGGCCACCATTAAACGAAACTGTTTGGGAAATTTCCTCATTTAAACCTTTCAAAATTACTTCCATTCAAAGGCTTAATGATGGGATTATTTTATATCGCCTCGATAAATCCTAGGGCTTTCATAGTAAAATAAAAGCATGTTAGCCATACTGACCAAAATAACCAAACACCGTTTCTTTTGGCCGCTCTTACTTATCATCCTAATTGTCCCTACTTTTACCTTTCTTCTCAAACCCGGTCTCTATTGGAATATGCACGACGATATGCAGATGATCCGCCAACTAGAAATGGAAAAATGCCTTAAAGACGGTCAAATTCCTTGCCGATGGACTCCTGATCTTGGTTATGAATATGGTTATCCTTTATTCAACTTCTATCCGCCATTACCCTATATTGTAGGAGAGTTTTTTCGAACTATAGGCTTTTCCTTTATGGCCACCATCAAATCAAGCACTATTGTTTTGATTATTACCTCGACCTTAGCCATGTATTTGTTGGCCAACAGCCTCGCTGGGCCTCTTGGTGGCTTTCTGGCAGCTCTTTTCTATGCCTATGCTCCTTATCATGCCGTGGATATTTACGTTCGGGGTGCCATGAATGAAGCCTGGGCCACCGTGTTTTTTCCACTTATCTTCTATTTTAGCCGTAAATTCCTGAGAAAACACACTGCCACCTCACTGATTCTTTTAGCTCTTTCCTGGACCGGCCTTCTCCTTTCTCATAATCCCATGTCGTTTACCTTTATTCTATTTTTTGCCCCTTGGTGTCTCTATTGGTATTTAGATTCCAATCATCATTTTCAACTTAAACCAATAATTTATCTCTTTGCCGGCGGCGCCCTGGCTCTTTCATTATCAGCCTTTTTTAGCCTACCTCTTCTTTTTGAATCTAAGTTAGTCCAAATTGAGAGCATGTTTGAAAATTATTACTATTATTCCGTACATTTCGTCAGTTTCAAACAGCTTTTTTTCAGTAATTTCTGGGGTGATGGACCTTCAGTTTGGGGAATTTACGATGGCATGTCCTATGCTGTCGGTTTTTTGCATTGGTTTTTACCCTTACTTATGGCGATATATTTTATTTATCAAGCAATAAAGAGAAAAAATCTTCGGGAATATTTATTAGCTCTGATGATAATTTTTATGGCATTTTTCGCCACTTTTATGAGTCACGAGCGTTCCACTTTTATTTGGCAACATTTATCCATAATCCAAAAAATTCAATTTCCTTGGCGTTTTCTTAACCACTCCGCTTTTCTTTTTTCCTTAAGTTTAGCCTTTTTGCCTAGTTTTTTAAAAAAAATCTCATCAAAAATTATTTATGTTTTAATTCCCATCATCTCTCTGGCTGTCATACTTCTCAACTACAAATATTTTTTCCCGGTTACCTTCGGTCCGCTGACCGACGTCCAAAAATTCTCCGGTTTAGCTTGGAATAATCAAATTACCTCCGGAATCTACGATTATTTACCCAAAACTGCTTCAACCGCTCCCAAATCCAAAGCTGCCGAAATAATTGATGCGGTAAGTCCCGCCGATACCCAATATCAACTTCAAAGCTATCAGAAGGGTACCGATTGGTGGCTTTTCAATCTCAAAAATGAAAGTCCGGCTAAATTTACTCTGGCCACTCTCTATTTTCCCAATTTTGAACTCACCGATAATCAGCAAAAATTAAATTATCAAATTGAACCAAATTTAGGCAGAATTGTGATTAATCTTGAGCCAGGCCAACACCAAATTTATCTTAAATTCACCAACACTCCCATTCGTCAATTCAGTAACTATTTATCCCTCTTTACTTGGATTTTTGTCATCGTCTATTTTATTAACCAATTATGGAAAAAGAAGAAGTTGAAGTCATAAAAACTCAAACCACCACTAACATTCTTTTCCTCACTCTCAGGAATTTTGGAATTCAAGGCATTTCTGCTTTAGGCTTTTTTCTCTTAACCATTCTATTAGGGACTGGCGATGTTGGTCTATTTGCCATTGTGGCCGAATCTATCAGTATTTTAGGTTATTTTTCCGATGTCGGTTTAGCCTCTGCTTTAATTCAACAAAAAGAGGAACCGGACACTATTTCTCTTCGTACCACTTTTACCATTCAACAAATTTTAGTTTTTACCTGTCTTGCCGTTGTCGCCATCATTTATCCCCATATCAGTTTGACCAAAGGTTATGGTTCCAAAGAATTTTGGATTATGATTTCCCTTTGTTATTCCTTTGTGGTGGCGTCACTAAAAACCATCCCTTCGGTAAAATTAGAACGTCATCTTAATTTTAAATTGATTTCCACTATCGATATTGTTGAAAATACTCTTTTTTACGTAATTGCTGTCATTTTTGCTTATTTTGGTTTTGGTGCCTATTCTTACGCTATAGCTACCATTTTGAAAAGTACCATAGGCTTAATTGTAATTTATATTTTTTCCTCCTGGCCGATTGGTTTTGCTTTTTCCTGGAAAACCACCAAAAAACTGTTTTCTTTTGGCATTCCCTATCAATTTAATTCCTTAATTTCCATGGCCAAAGATCGTTTTTCCAATCTTTTTGTGGCCGGTATTATTGGTCGGCAATCCTTTGGCATCCTTTCCTGGGCTGAAAATGTCGCCCGGATTCCCCTTAGCTTTATGGATGCTATTATGCGGGTTACCTTTCCCACCTTTTCCCGGCTTCAGGATGAAAAAGAATTTCTTAGAAAATCTCTTGAAAAAAGCACCTTTTTTATTTCCTTTATTGTTTTTCCCAGTCTGATTGGTCTCTGTCTGATTGCCCCTGATTTTATTAATTTAATTCCTAAGTATAGTAAATGGTTTCCGGCTCTGATCCCTCTTTATTTTTATTCCGCTTCCTATGCCATTGCTTCTGTCACCACCCCGATTACTAACGCTTTTAATGCCACCGGAAAAATAAAAACCACCACCAAATTAATGGTTATGTGGACAGTATTAACTTGGATATTTTTCCCAATTTTAAGCCTTAAGTTCGGATATATTGGTGCGTCAATAGCAGCCTTAACTGTCGGCTTAAGTTCTTTCGTTGTCTGGCATTTAGCTGTCAAATATTATCAGGTCAACATCTTTAAGACGATTCTTCATCCTCTAATCGCCTCAATAATCATGTTAGTTGTCCTTTTACCCATTTCACACTTATCTTTAAGCCCGTTGATTTTAATTATTACTAAAATTCTCTCGGCTGTGTCAATTTACGCTCTTTACCAATATCTATTTAACCGTCGGGAAATGCTATGGTTTTACCAACAATTACTAAAAATCAAAAAATAGTTCTGGTTATTTTTTTTGTTTTTTGCCTGTTTATTCAGGTAATTCCTGAAATTCGCAGCGGTTTAAATTACAGTTATGGAATTGGTTTTTGGGGTCCAAATGGTCATGATGCTATTTGGCACCTCAGTTTAATAAATCACATCGGCAATCCTCTAAAAATAGTCATGCCTGTTTTTGCCGGTGAAATGCTTAAAAATTACCATCCCTTGTTCGATATTCTGATTGCCTTTTTGTCTAAAATTACTTTTATTAATTCATCGCTTTGGTTATTTCAATTTTTTCCCTTAATTTCAACAATTTTATTTCTCTATTTCAGTTATAAGTTAGGGAAAAAGTTAACCGGAAAATTTTCCGGCGGTTTGATTCTGATGCTTCTGAACACTCTCAACAACTCGATGGGGTGGCTAGTTACCCTCGTCCGTTATGGTAATTTTAACGGCGAGTCTTTATTTTGGGCTATGCAGTCGCCCAGCAACCAACTTAATCCACCTTATATACTTTCAGCCTTATTAATTCTGATTTTAATTTATTTACTCACCCTTAAAAAACCCTCTAAAATATTCATTTTTCTAATTCTGGTTTTTCTCCCCATTATTAAAGTCTATTCCGCCATTCCCGCCTTTATAATATTTTCTTTTTATGTTTTAAAAAATAAAAATTATTTACTCACTGAAATTTTAGCGGTTGTTTTTGCCGGCCTCCTCTTTTTTCATTACAATTCCGGCTCATCTTCCCTAATAAAATTTCAACCCTTTTGGTTTGTTAATTCTATGATTGAATCCTCTGATCGTTTTTATTTACCTCGAGTGGCCAACATGCGTTACACTTTAGAATCCAGTGGTCGAATCGGTCCCCGTTTGATTGCTTATTACCTTATCGCTACCGCCATCTTCTATCTTGGCAATTTTGCTTGGCGGCTTTTATCAATTAGTGAAATATTCAAAGACAAAGCCGTTCTATTTTCTATTTTAATTTGTGCTCTAATTCCGTTATTTTTTATTCAGAACGGTACCAGTTGGAATACCATTCAGTTCTTGTATTATGCCTTATTTTTGGCCAATATACCTTTGGCAATATTTTTGAGTCGACATATAAAAATGGCCTATTTGGTCATTATCTTAAATCTTTTTCCCTTAATTGGCTCGCTACCTAATTATTTGGGCAAAATTCCTCCTACAGCCATTTCCAATTCGGAAATCAGTGCCCTTAATTTTTTAAAACAACAGCCCTCCGGAACCGTTCTGACCTATCCCTATGACGCCTATTTAAAGAAGTCTCTAAAAGTTACCCCTTTGCCGATTTATGCCTATGAAACCACCTCCTATGTTTCCGCCTACAGTGGTCACCTCACTTTTCTTGAAGATGAAATGAATTTAGAAAATTCAGGTTACGATTGGACTTCCCGGCGACAGGAATCTCTGGATTTTTTTACTCAAAAAAATCAATTTATTGACCGAGGCTTTTTAGTTAACAATCAAATTGATTATATTTATTTAACTAAAAATAATTTACCTCAAAAATTTGAATTTTTATCTCAAATTTATTTAAAAAAAGTTTTTGAGAATCCCGAAATTGCCATTTATAAAGTCGAAAGATGATAAACTAAGTATGACTATGTCCCAAACACCAAATATTTCTGTGGTTATCAATAACCGCAATGAAGCCGAAAATTTAAATAAATGTCTTCACTCCATCAAAGACATCGCTGACGAAATTATCATTGTTGATATGCATTCTACCGATAAAAGTTTGGAAATTGCCAAAAAATATAATGCCAAAGTTTTCTCCTATCGTCCCATGAAATATGTTGAGCCGGCCCGGAATTTTGCTCTTTCCAAAGCCACTGGAAAATGGATTCTTTTGCTAGACCCAGATGAGCATCTCAACAAAACTCTAAAAAGAGAATTAAAAAAGATTTCTCAACGATCTGATGTGGATTTTGTCCATGTTCCCAGAAAAAATATTATTTTAGGTAAATGGTTTCGTCATTCAAATTGGTGGCCAGATTATTTAATTCGTTTTTTCCGGCGTGGTCATGTTACTTGGAACAAGGAAATTCATAGTCAACCAGTTACCAGAGGTAATGGACTTAATTTACTCGATTCAGAAAAATTAGCTATCCGCCACCATAACTATACTTCTATTTCTCAATTCGTGCATCGAGCCTTACGCTATAGTGGTATTCAGGCCGAAGAACTCCATAAAAATCAATACAAACTGAAAACTAGTGACTTTGTTTTAAAACCGATTCAGGAATTTAATAGTCGTTTTTTTGCTGGTCAAGGTTACAAAGACGGATTACATGGTCTCGTTTTTTCCATTCTTCAAGCCTTCGCTATTGCCTTAATTTATATTAAACTTTGGGAAATCGAAGGTGCCTCGGAAAAAATTTTGGCTAAAGATTCTTTTATTTCTGCCTCCCAGGAGGCCACTTACGAATATTCTTACTGGTTTAGTAAATATTTCAAAGAAGAATATAGTCCCAATCCATTTAAAATTATTCTAATAAAAATTAGATTAATTTTTGACCGCTTAACCAAGAATTTTTAATGACCAAATCCATCGCTCTTATCATTCTTAATTGGAAACAACCACAATTAACTTTTGATACTATTGATTCGATCTTTAAATGTCAGGTTCAAGACTTTAAATATCATATCTTTTTAGTCGACAATGGTTCTCCTGATGATTCCCTTGCCCAATTTAAGGTTAAATATGGCAAAAATAGTGAAGTTACTATTTTGGAAACTGGCGTCAATTTAGGTTATGCCGGGGGTAACAATTTTGGTCTCAAAAAAGCTTTGAAATTAAAATATGACTATTTTTTAGTGGCTAATAATGACATTTTAGTCGCTCCTGATTTTCTTCAAAAACTTTTTAATGCCAGTCAGAAAAACCCTGATGCTGTCTTAACCCCCAAAATCTATTTTGCTCCGGGCTACGAATTTCATAAAGACCGCTATTCGAAACACGAAATTGGTAAAGTTATTTGGGCTGTCGGCAGTCAAATTGATTGGCACAATATTTATGGTTCCAATATTGGCATTGATGAGGTTGATCATGGTCAATATGATAAAGTCCAACCTCCGATAGATTTTATTAGTGGTTGTTGCTTCCTAATTTCAAAAGAAATTATTAAAAAAATTGGTATTTTCGATGAAAGATATTACTTATATATGGAAGATTCCGATCTGACCGAACGCGCTAAAATCGCCGGTTATCAGCTTCTTTTAGTTCCGGAATCAGTTATTTGGCACTGCAATTCCGGTTCCTCGAAACCTGGTTCTTCGCTTCAAGATTATTTTATTACTCGAAATCGTCTTATTTTTGGTTTTAACTATGCTTCATTTAGAACTAAATTTGCCCTATTTCGGGAGTCAATCCGTTTTCTTTTTACAGGTTCACCTTGGCGAAAAAGGGGAGTTAGGGATTTTTATTTAGGTCGTCTTGGTAAAGGCAGCTGGCAATGAAATTAAGTATTATCGTTTTAGCTGGCAACGAAGAAGCTGTCATTAAAGATTGTATACAATCTGCCGTCTTTGCCGATGAAATAATTTTAGTTTTAGCCAATTCTACTGATAAAACAAAAAGAATTGCCCAATCATTTAAATATCCTCTAAAAATTATTGAAACCAGCGACGAATACAACCGCAATTTTAGTAAATGGCGCAATTTAGGTTTTAAGGCTTCTACTGGTGATTGGCTGCTCTATCTCGATGCCGATGAACGAATTACTCCTATTCTTCAGAAAGAAATAATTAATACTATCAATAAACCTTTGACTAACTCTTATTACGTTATACCAAGGGCTAATTTTTATTTAGGCAAAAGAGTCCACTTTGGTGGCTCTTATCCTGATTATGTCAAAAGACTTTATTATCGAAAAAATTTTTCCGGTTATCAAGGTTATCTTCATGAAGAACCAATTATTAATGGCACCTTAGGCTATTTAAAAAACGATCTTCTTCACTACACTCATCGTAATCTAAACTCTATGCTTCAAAAAACTTTAGTCTGGACGGATATGGAGGCCGATGCTTTATTCAAGGCCCATCATCCACCTGTTGTCTGGTGGCGTTTTCCCCGGATGATGTTGACTAAATTTTGGCAAAGATTAATTAAGCAGCAAATGTGGCGGGATGGTACCGTCGGTTGGATTTCCGTCATTTTTGAATGCTTCGATACTTTCATTATTTATGCTAGACTTTGGGAGAAACAAACATATGAGTCTAAAAGCCGCCATCTATGATCCTTATCTTGATACCCTCGGAGGTGGCGAAAGATATTGCCTAACTGTCGCCGAAATTCTCGCTAAAAATGGATACCAGGTTGATATTTTTTGGTCCGGAAGTCAGGATATTTTATCGAAAGCGGAAATTCGTTTTAATTTAGACTTTAGTAAAATAAGCTGTTTACCGGATATTTTTGGATTAGCTTCTCAAAAAATAGAATTGATTGATGAAGACAACTTAAATTTGATCCACAGTCAAAATTTACCCCACCAAAACACTCTTCAAAAAATAAATAAATTTATTCAAAAATATCAAACTTTATCAAAATATGACTTAGTTTTTTATCTCAGTGACGGCAGCCTGCCTTTTTTATTTGCTAAAAAGAACTTTCTACACGTTCAGGTACCGTTTATTAATCGGGAAAATATAAAAGAAAAAATAGTTGATACTTTCAAAAACATATTTATTCACCAAGTTATTTGTAATTCCCATTTTACGGCAAAATTTCTAACTAAATTTCCCGAAAACAAAATAAAAGTTTTATATCCACCCGTTGATGTTGAAAAATTTTCTATCTCTGAAAAAAAAGAAAATATTATTCTTTCTGTCGGCCGTTTTGACAACATTCTTAATGCCAAAAGACAAGACATATTAATTGAAGCCTTCCAAAAAATAGTTGAACAGCAGCCAACATTAAATTGGAAATTAGTTCTTATGGGTGGCAGTCGGGAAGAACCAAAAGACAATCACTACTTAATTCACCTTCAACACTTAGCTCAAAATTTACCAATAGAATTTATTGTTAATCCCAATTTTGATAAATTAAAAGATATCTATTCTAAGGCTAAAATTTATTGGCATGCTGCAGGCTACGGAGTTGATGAATATCTTCATCCTGAAGAAACTGAACACTTTGGTATGTCAGTAGTCGAGGCTATGGCCTCTGGTGTTGTGCCTATGGTGGTTACCAAAGGTGGTCTAACCGAAATTGTTACTGATAACCAAAATGGTTATACTTGGCAGACTCTTGACGAATTAGTCGCCAAAACTCAACTACTTTTAATCACCCCAGAGGATTTACAAAAACTTTCTCTCGAAGCTAAAAATTCTTCCCAATCATTTTCCAAAGAAAAATTTGCCTCTCAATTATTAGATTTAATTAAAAAATGAAAATATCAGTCATTGTCACCAATTGGAATGGTCTAAATTTATTAAAAAAATATTTAGAAAAAGTAATTATTACCTCTCCGGAAGCCGAGGAAATAATTTTAGCCGATGATTGTTCAGAAGATGACAGTTTAAATTACGTTAAAGAATTGCAAAAAAAATATCCTAAATTAAAAATAATTGCCCATAAAAAAAATCAAGGTTTCGGCCGTAATACCAATGACGCTGTTCAAAAAGCCAAAGGTGATTTAGTCGTTTTATTAAATAGCGATATTGATCCCCACCCAGACTACATAAAAAATTCTCTGAAACATTTTAATGATCCTAAAGTTTTAGGTGTTGGTTTTGCTGAACTAGGTCACGAAAATTATGCCCGACTTTTCTGGAAGGATGGCTACCTTCAATTTGAACCGGGGACTTCGACTAAAACTCATATTTCCGCCTGGATTTCTGGTGGTTCGGCTATTTATCGTCGTGATTATTTCCTAAAATTAGGCGGTTTTGATCATGTTTACGAACCATTTTATTTTGAAGACTTTGATTTTGGTCTTCGGGCTTGGCGCTCTGGCTACACTCTTCTATGGGAGCCAAAATGTGTCGTGGAACACAAACATGAGTCAACTATTTCTAAATTCCCTAAAAAGTTTTTGATTTATGTTAAAGAAAGAAATCATTTAATTTCAGTTTTACGCAATGTGACAGACTCCAAACTATTATTTGAAAACAAAATTTATTCTTTCTTAAGAATTCTCTCCGGTCCAAACTATATAAAAATAATTTTAGCCGCCCACCGCCAGCTAAAAAAATATCCCGCACCAATTTCCACTAGTCAGTTAAGTGACCGGGATCTTTTAAAGATGTTCGAAAAATGAAATTTTTTAAAAAGAAATTAGTTTTTCCGATATTTTTAATTTTAATTGGTTTAGTTTTTTACTGGCCTGTTTTTCTAAAAAACAAAGTTCCTTTTCCGGGAGACATGGTTGTTGGTGCGTATTATCCTTGGCTAAACCAAAAGTGGGGCTATCAAACCGGAGTTCCCGTAAAAAATCCTTTAATCTCTGATGTTTACTCTGTTGATTACATTGAAAAAAGTCTGATTGCCGAATCTTTCAAAAAATTTCAACTTCCCTTATGGAATCCATATTCTTATTCCGGCACCCCACTTTTAGCCAATTTTCATTCAGGAGTTTTTAATCCATTTAATTATTTAATGGTGTTTCTTGGAAATATTAATGGTTGGACAGCCATGATAATTTGCCAAACACTAGGCTCTTTAATTTCCATGTATTTATTTTTAAGAACTCTCAAGAAAAGTTCCGGTGCCTCCCTGATTGGTTCTGTTCTGTATGCCTTTAGTGGTTTTTCTCTTGTTTGGTTGCTATATGCCACCACGGGATACGTTTTAATGTGGCTACCTCTAATTTTTCTTTTTATAGAAAAATATTTTCAACGTCATAAGATTAAATATCTTTTACCTTTACCGCTATTAATGTTTTTGTTGATGTCCGCAGGACACGCCCAACTATTTATATATTGCCAATTTTTAATTGTCTTTTATTTAATTTGGAAATTTTTTAGATCAAATACTAATTTTCTGACCACTATTATTGTTTTTGTTACGATATATATTTTGAGTTTTGGCCTAATGTCCATTCAAATTCTTCCAACCTATGATCTTTCCGAAAAATCAATTAGAGCCAGTGAAAACTTTATCCAAAGTGTTAATTTTGGATTATTACCTCTAAGTAAAACAGTTACCCTTTTGGCCCCGGATTTTTTTGGTAATCCTACTACTTATAATTTTTGGGGCTTCTTTGATTACAATGAAACCATTTTATATGTCGGCATTCTTGGTCTGATGGCCATAATTTACGCCATCTATAATTTCAAACGTTTGTCGAACGAAAAATTTTTCCTTATTTTTTCTTTAGTTTCTTTGTTATTAACTTTCGATAATCCGATTTCTAAATTAATATATCTTTTTAAAATTCCCATAATCTCCACCAGTGCTGCCGGTCGGATGACCATCATCTTTACTTTTTGCGTTTCAGTTCTAACGGCGATATTTATTGATGAATTATCCACCCTAAATTTTAAAAAATTCTTTCATTTTTATTGGGGGTTATTAGTTTATCTATTAGTCACGTTACTAATGGTTGTTATCTTGAAATCTCATTTTAATGATCCAAATATTGATACCGCTTTTAGAAATTTAGCTTTTCCCTCATTGATTCTAATGCTTAATATCTTTGCAATTTTTTGCTTTAAAAATAAAAACATATCCAAAATTTGTATCTGCCTTATTCTGATCTTTGACCTTTTTCGTTTTGGTTGGAAATATCTTCCCTTTGTCAATCAAAATTTAGTTTTTCCTCAAACACCATTAATCGAATTTCTAGAAAATCAATCTGGTATATTCCGGATTGAAAAAGAAAAAGGCGCCCTCTTGCCGCCTAACACTTGGGCTGCTTATCGTTTATCCAGTACCTCAGGTTATGAGCCAATGGCTATCAGTCAATATGCTGACTACTATAATAAAACTCTAAATTTTGCTCCGGATTATGCCAATAGCTCTAGATATTCGGAACTGGCTCATTATAATGCGTCTAAACTAGGAGAATTTAACGTCCGCTATCTAATCGCCTTTAAATACGACGATCATTATCAGATATCCCCGAATGGCAAATTCCTAAACCCAGAAATTAATCCTCGTGATTGGCAAATGGTTTATGAAGAAAATAATTTAGTTGTTTTAGAGAATAAATTATTTCAACCCAGAGTTAGATTTTCTGACACACCCAGTCCTAAAGACGCTCTCAAAATAATCAATTATCAACCGAATCAGATGGATATCCAGTATCAGTCTTCCCGACCCAACAATATTATCTTAGCCGACACTTGGGATACCGGCTGGACAGCTAAATTAAATTCTCAAAATATTCCAATCTCGATCTTTGACCAAACTTTTGATTCCATTAAAATTCCTGCAGGTAGTGGCGTTGTCAAACTAAAATATTATCCCCAAAGTATATTTTTAGGTAAAATATTTTTCTATATATCTTTGGCCATTTACTCTATAATTGTATTAATCATTTTTTTTAAAAAACTAAAAAATAAATGAAAACTATCGATTTAAGTATTATCATTGTCACTTGGAATACGGCCGATATTACCCTTAAATGTGTCCAAACTATTAAAAAATATCTTCATGAAATTAAATATGAAATTATTGTGGCCGACAATGGTTCTGCTGACGATACAGTGGCTAAACTAAAAAAAGAGGGTGGGGTAGTGGTTATCGAAAATAAAGCCAATCTCGGTTTTGGTAAAGGTAATAATATTGCCGCTTCTAAGGCCAAAGGCGAATATCTTCTTTTTTTAAATTCTGATATGGAACTTCTGGATAATGAATTAAAAAATATGTTTGATTATATTAATTCTCATCCCAAGATTGGTCTAATCGGCCCCAAGTTTCTCAATATTGATTTAACTGATCAAGGTTCGGTATTTCCACCCCAAACCCTTTCCAATGCTTTTAAAGAGTTCTGGTTATCTCAAAAGACCTATTCCAAATATGTTCCCCAAAATAAAGAACCAGTAGAAGTATTCTCTGTTTCCGGCGGTGCGGTGATGATTAAACGTTCTCTTTTTGAAAAAATTGGCGGCTGGGATAAAAGATATTTTATGTTTTACGAAGATCTTGAATTATGTCGTCAAGTCCAAAAACTTGGTTTTAAAGTCTTTTATTATCCAGAATGTCGTTTTATTCACCGTCACGGTGCCAGCGGTAAGTCTCTGGCCAATGCCGCCAATCAATGGCGCCGCCTAATTCCCAGTTCCAAAATTTACCACGGCTTTCTTAAACATTATCTTTTATTTTTAATCACCTGGTCTGGTCAAAAATGGCAAAAACTATTTGGCAAAAAGATCTAAAAATAATTTTTATTTTTGCTCTTATTTTGCGACTAATTTTAGCCCCGCTTTTTTATCATCCCGACATTAAAACTCAAAACTTTCATTTTCAATTTTTATCCAAAGGTGTCGTTAACATCTATCAATTTCTTGACCTCAACCGTAAAAAACTACCCTACCAGGATACCTTCAACTATCCACCTTTAACTTATCTTAGTTTTGGCATCGAACAAATTATTTTAAAACCAATTCTTCCTGCCGATTTTACTCAATGGCTAAACGATTGGGGTCCCAATCAAAACAACTATCCTAATCTTTTTTACTATATGTTGATTCTAAAAATACCTTACATATTTTTTGATCTAGGAATAGGCTATTTACTGTATAAGCTCTACAATAAAAAGATTTTGATTCTATGGTTATTCAATCCCTTTTCTCTCTATTTAATTTATATTTTGGCTAATTTTGATATTGTGCCAGTCTTTTTTTCAGTTCTAGCTTTTTATTATTTAAAAAAATCTCGTTCTAACTTATCATTTTTTTATCTTGGCATTGCCACCGCTCTAAAACTATATCCTTTGCTCTTTTTTCCTTTTTTTATTTTTTACCAAAAAACTAACTTTAAAAAAATATTTATCAATGGGCTAATATTTTCTCTACCATTAATAATTTCAGTTTTTCCCTTTATTTTTAATCCCTCATTTTTTCAAGCTCTTTCCGGCTCCGGTCTGACTCAAAAGATTATTGAATTTCGTCTCTTAAATATTCCTATTTATCCACTAATTTATTTAATTGTCTTTATTTTTTATTATTTTTCCAAAAATAAAAATCTTGAAAAGTCCTTTCTCTTTCTTTTTTTAGCTTTCTTTGTCTTTGTTTCTTTTCACCCCCAATGGCTACTTTGGTTTCTCCCATTTATTATTTTTCCTGTAGTTCAAAACAAAAAGTACTTTGTTCTCTTCAATATTTTTATTATTACTGCTCTAATCTATGTTCTTTTGATCAATGATCGTTATTTGCTTTGGGGTCATCTTATTCCTATTAATCCATTTTTTATTCAATTAAATCACCCTTATTTAATTATTACCCAAAAATCAAGAATAATTCCCGAAAATATTCAAAATTATCTTAAATATTTTATGGCCTTTATTTCATTCTTATTTTTAGCTCCTACCCATGAAAAAAATTCTTAAATATTTATCAATAGAAATTATTGTCATTTTCTTTTTTGTTTTTTCTCTTTCTCCTATATTTATTAGAGAAGAATTTGGCATTAATCGCGAAGGCGGTCAAGCCACTTTCAATTTATCATCGGGTAAAACTTTTATTCAAATTATTTCTCAACACCCCCCAAATCTAGATTCAATTTCCATTCAATTAAAAAATCCTCAGATAAAAAATAATTCAGAAATTACGGTAGATATTGATGATCTAAAAGACAATCTTCTACAAGAGTTTACTTTTTACGGTGCCAATGTGGGTGACCCTAGTTGGATAAAATTGAAATTTAAACCTTTAAATAGTTCCGGATATAAAATTAAGGTTTCCGCCGACCCGGATCAAAATGATATATACCTTTATAGCGATAAAAATAACCAAATGGACTTACACACTACTTCCTATTTGCCAGGTTTTAAAAATAGATTCCTTAAAAATATAAACTATCAAATAAACCAATTTAAGCAGCGCAGTTATTGGCACAATGTTGGCTATTTTTTTGTTCTCTTTGCCTTGAATTTATATCTTTTCTATTTACTTTATAAAAAACCATCTCAAATTTAAAAAAATCTTCAAAACTTTGTTTCCATCCGTTAAAAAAGTGTTACCTGGTATAAAATAAGATAGTGTTGAAAAAAATAGCTTTAATACTAATTTTACTTTTGGCCCTTTTTCTCCGTCTTTACCATCTTGATACTCTGCCTCCATCTTTATTTTCCGACGAAGTTGATATTAGCTACCAAGCCAGAATCTTTAATCAAAACCACACTGACTATTTTGGCAATAAATTTCCCATTCATTTTCATTCCTTTGCCGATTGGCAGCCGGGTTTAGGTATTTATTTAACATCACTTTTTCAAACTATTACCAATAATTCTGATCTTTCTGTCCTGTTGCCGTCTGCGTTTATGGGAGTGATTTCAGTGTATCTTTTTTATTTGATTACCGGTTCATTAATTCCTAGTTTTTTGTTAGCCATCTGCCCTTGGGCGATTCATTATAGCCGCACCGGATTTGCCGTTTCTGATATGCTGACCGTAATTTTTGCCGGTATCTATTTTTGGAAAAAGTATACTCAAAATTCTCGTTTTTCCAATTTACTTCTAGCTATTTTTTTCTTAGCTCTCTCGCCATATTTTTACAGTACTGCCAACCTTTTTCTCATTATCATTGCTTTACTAATTTTTATACTGTGGTTTCCCAGAATCAAAAAAATCAAAATCTCTCAGTTAATTATTGCCGCTGTTTTTGGGTTAATAATTTTAACTCCGCTATTAATCGATACTCTAAAAGGTCAAGCTGGTTTTCGTTTTTCCTATATCAGTATTTATTCCGATCCTCAAATTTCCAAAAATATTGACTACCTTCGCTATAAAGATATTTTTACTACTCACCAAAATGAAACCGGTGTGGTTACTTCTTTATCTTCCAAAATATTTCACAACAAATATGGCCTTATTTTAGGTAAATTCATTACTAACTATTTTTCCTCTTTTTCTACTGATTTTCTCTTTATTAATGGCGACCAAAACGCTCGCCAAGGTTTTGGTGGTGCCGGGCTTCTTTACTATCTCGATTTCTTTTTAATTATTTTTGGCTTGATTAACACTTTAAAAAATCGTCATCAAGATAAGCTTGGTCAATTCTTTGTTTTATTACTTGTCTTAGCTCCAATACCCTTTGCCCTTACCCGTGATTCCATTGGTCCTCATGCCACCAGACTAATTCTGATGTTACCTTCACTAATTTACCTATCTTATCAAGGAATTTTATATTTTAAATTTATTTCTAAATATTTTCTTCCTCTAATAATCTGTTTATATTTAATTTCTCTGGCATCATTTTGGCATTATTACAACTATGATTATCGGGAAGATTCGGCCATGTCTTGGCACACTGGTATGAAAGAAGCCGTCCTCGCTGCCAAAAAATATCAATTGCCAACTTATTTTTCTGACGTTTACGAACCATTTTTACCCTTCTTTTTATATTACGAACCCTATCTACCCACTCATGCCCCAGCCCTAGATATTCAACATTTTAGTAATAATTTCTTTGATGGCTCCACTATTAAAAACCAATATTTCTTTGGACATCTTAATTGGTCGAGTCTTTCCAGTTTATCTTCACCATCTCTTTTTGTTGTTTCTGATGCCGATCAAACTCAAGTGCCAAAAAATTTAAGATTATTAGAAACAATCAACAAAAAATATATTAATTCCGAAAATTTTTATCTTTATACCAATGAAAAATAAACTAATTTATCTGTTTTTGTTTTTAATTAGTCTTCTCTCTGTTTGGCGCCTTTTTCGGGTCGGTTATCCTTCAATGCAAGACGATATGCAAATTTTTCATTTAGAGCAGTTTGATCAGTGCCTCAAAGATGGCCAAATTCCCTGTCGTTACATTGCGCAAGGAGGATTGGGCTACGGTTATCCTCTCTACAATTTTTATTCACCTCTGCCTTATGCTATCGCCGAAGCCTTTCATTTAATTGGTTTTTCCTTTATAAATTCTATAAAAATTTCCTTTATACTCCCAGCTTTCGTCCGTACTTTTGGGATGTATTTTCTCGCTACCGCTTTTTTTGGTTCCGGCGGCGGTCTTTTAAGTGCCATTCTTTTTGCCTTTGCGCCTTATCAGGCCCTCAATACCTTTGTCAGGGGAGCTGTTGCCGAAACTTGGGCCTTATCTCTCTTACCTTTTATTTTTTGGAGTCTGTATAAACGTCATAATAAATTATCCATCCTCTTTTTAAGTGCTTTGTTCCTTAGTCACAATTTAACCTTACTTTACGCCTTACCTTTATTATTAATCTTTTCCATTTTTACCAAAAATACCAAATTTTTTATTCGTAGTTCTCTTTGGTCATTTTGTGCCGCCGCTTTTTTCCTTTTGCCAGCTTTTTTCGAAAAAAATCTGACCACAGTTAACACCATGACCCAAGGTTACTTTAGTTATTTTATTCATTTTGCCACTCTTAAGGAATTATTTATCTCCAATTATTGGGGGTACGCCGGTTCCATGTGGGGTCCAATTGATGGCTTATCCTTCAGTATTGGTTTATTTCAATGGTTAATACCTTCCCTAGTTTTTATTTATTATCTATCTCATAAAAACCTAAAACATCATTTTCTGATTATCTTACTCTATATAATTGGTGTCTTTGCTCTCTTTTTAACCCATTCTAGGTCTACTTTTATTTGGAAATTACTGCCCTTCATGGCTTATTTCCAATTTCCCTGGCGTTTTCTGGCTCCGGCAATATTTTGTTTTAGTCTGATTAGTGGTGGGTTAGTTCAAATTATTTCTCCAAAATTTAAAAATCCAATTCTAATTTTTTTAGGTCTTACTATTATTCTTTTAAATTTACCCTATTTTCAGGAAGATATTTGGTATCCAAATTTAACTGACGCTCAAAAATTAAGTCCTGCCGAAATTAGTAACCAAAGTGGCGATGGTTTGATGGATTATTGGCCAAAATACAGCCAGAACTTTCCCACCAGTTTTGCTCCGTCAACTCCGACCATTGTTTCCGGTCAGGTTAGTGTTGATAATTTTTCGAAAAACAGTCATCAAGCCAATTTAAATCTTCTGGTGATCACCTCCAATGCCACCATTAATTTGCCTATCGTCTATTTTCCGAATTGGGAATTAAAGATTGATAACCAAAAAAGTAGTTATCAAATAGAACCCAACCTTGGATTGATTCAAATCACTCTTCCCCAAGGGGAGCATCAAATTTTATTAAATTTTGTCAACACTCCTCTTCGAAACGCTGCCAACTGTCTCAGTCTTTTGACATTTGCTAGCTTTATAATATTAATTATCCGTGAAAAACGTTCATAAACTTATCTTTATCGCCGTTCTTGTCCTATCAGTTTTCTTTCGTTTTTGGCACCTTTCTACCCTGCCTGCCGGTCTAAATTGGGACGAAATTTCTCACGGCTACAACGCTTATTCTTTATTAAAAACCGGCAAAGATCAATGGAATCAATCATGGCCGATTTTTAATTTTCGAGCCTATGGTGATTATCCCACCACGGCCAATCTTTATTTCACCATGCCCTTTATTGCTCTTTTTGGTCTAAACGCCTTTGCGATTCGTTTTCCCGCCGCTATTTTTGGCCTGCTTTTTGTCATTTTTAATTATCTCTTAGCTAAACTAATTTTCAAAAATGAAAAACTAGCCTTATTGAATATGCTTTTAGCGGCACTCTCCCCTTGGTCGCTCTTTCCTTCCCGAGGTGTTTTTCAATCAAATCTGGCTCAGTTTTTCTTTATTGCCGGCATCTTTTATTTTTATAAATCTCTTTTAAAAAATAAATATGCCTATCTTTCGGCTCTATTTTTTGGAATCTCTTTATATTCCTATCACAATACCCGCATTGCTGTGCCTCTTCTGATTGCTTTCTTTATTCTTTATTACTGGCATCAATTAAAAAATAAAACCCATTTTTCGGCTCTAATCATTTTTGCTGTCATCGCTATTCCTAATCTTCTAAATTTGTTTTCTCCGGAGTCTCAAGCCCGAAACCAGTGGGTAGGCATTATTACTCCTTCCTCTATTAATTTAATTAACGAAGACCGGCGGCTGTTTACCGGTCCACCAGTTCTGAATCGATTGGTTAATAATAAGGTCACTTACTTTAGTAAACAATTGATTATTAATTATGTTGATTTATTTAATCCCTTACCTCTTTTTTTTCAGGGTTCACAAAATTATCAATTCAATCCGCCATTTACCGGTTTGTTTTTTATCATTCTTTTACCCCTATTTTATTTGGGTCTTTTTCGTCTCCGTCAATTTTTTATTCCCTTTTTAATCGCTCTGCTTCCGGCCGCTCTGACTGTCGGTGATTTTCCTTCAATCCGGGCTACCATAGCTTTACCTTTTTATTTTTTAGCTATAAGTTACGGCATTTCTTATATCAAAAATCTTAAATTAATATATCTGATTGTCATAATTTTCTTTATTGAATTTGGACTATATTGGCAAAAATATCTTCAATATAATATTAATTATTCCCAAGATTGGCAATTTGGCTATCAAGAAATGGTTGCCAAATTAAAAGTCGATTATTCTCAATATCAGCATATTTATATCACCAAAAAATATGGTGAAGCCCACGAATTTATTTTATTCTATTGGCCTTGGAATCCCAAAACCTATCAAAATGATCCTCAAAAAAACTGGGATTTCCATGCCGATTGGTATTGGGTTAACGCTTTTGATAAGTTTACCTTTGTTAACGATTGGGAAATTTCCACTCTAAAAATTCCCGCCAATTCACTATTAATTACCTCACCTCAAAATTATCCCCAAAATAATGCTAAATTAATTGACCGTGTTCATTTCTTAAATGGGCAGGATGCCTTTGATTTTATTAGCTATGACTAAAGAAAAGATTTTATTAATTTTATTATTTTTAGTTAGTTTTTTTCTCCGTATCTATCGTTATAATTATCCACCTCTTCTTTGGGATGAAGCCGCTCTCGGCTATAATGCCTATTCAATTCTTCATACTGCCCGTGATGAATATGGTCAATTTCTTCCC
>Ga0182027_10003798_pt1 | contig 23722 bp, 22 predicted proteins | sample 712E1DmetaG_FD_121300 | JGI IMG/M metagenome (GOLD analysis project Ga0182027, IMG submission 121300) | Permafrost microbial communities from Stordalen Mire, Sweden - 712E1D metaG (Illumina Assembly) | ecosystem: Environmental > Terrestrial > Soil > Wetlands > Permafrost | place: Sweden... | reverse complement strand
TGAGCAAAAGGTGTTTTAAATAATTTATAGTCAATGAGATTTGTTTTGTATTCTTTGTTTAATTTTTTTAAATACGGATCAAATTCTTTTAATAAATCCTCTTTATTCATTAAAAAATATCGGTGTGTCCGGGGAACATAATGTCCGATGTAGATTATGTGCTCATCGTTATAATATTTTTTGTCCATAAAATTTGTGTGCTCAACAACTGCCATAAGAGGTGATTTTGTGTCGCAAACATTTAACCAATAAGTACCGTCTGTTAAAAAAGGCTCCTTCAGTCTTAAAAGTAGGTTAGTCGCTCCGAGACTTTTTATATCAGCTAATCCATCTTTGTATTCATTGGGTAAGGATTTTGCAATTTTTAAAAATTCTAAAGTTGGAATTGTAATAATAATTTTGTCAAACTTTTCTTGTCTGATTTTGTTGCCGGTTCTAATTTTTAATTGGGTCAGGATATTATTAATTTCTACAACTTCAGAATTTAAATTAATTTGCGCTCCATGTTTTTGGGAGGCCATTTTTAGGTTTTGCGCGAAGCTTAAAAAGCCGCCCTCAGGATATGCCAGGGAAGTTGTTCTTTTTCTAATCCTTGCCCAAAACCAAGCTAGTGAAACATCTTTAGCGTAGTCACTAAATTTTGCCAAAAAAAGGGGCGCCCAGATCATTTGAAATCCTTTTTTTCCCATTAACTTAGGCAAAATTTCCCAGGCTTTATATCTATCTAAAGGTTTCCAGAATGGATTATATCTTAAAAACGCTAACGCAATTCCCATTCTTAGTCTTTCAGAAAATGTAAGAAGGGGGAATTTTAAAAGACTTAGGGGGGAGTCAAGCTGTGAAATCCTCCCATTGATTAAAGTTGAAGTCTTAGGCCTTTTTATAATAATTTTATGATTTATTTCTTTTGCAAGATTTACTATAGTAGCGTCGTTGGTAAAAAAATGATGATAATGTTCTTCCGTAGACCATTTCCAATCTTTTTCCCGATATCCTGTGGCAAGTCCTCCGAGTGCTGATCCTTTTTCAAAAAGGACAACCTTATGACCTAGCTTAGATAATGCATATGTTGCGGATAAGCCGGTAAGGCCTGCTCCTATTATTCCGATTTTCATAGAAAAGAAACACTCCCGCGGGCAAGAAGAAACAGTAGTCCGCCAAGAAGAGCGACTACCAGACCTAGTATACCAAAATTTACAGCCGAATTACCGGTTGGCGGCAAAGTCGGAGTCGGAGTTTTGATAACCCCGATAGTTGGAGTTATAGTCGGGGTTATCGAAGACGTCGGAATTAATTCCGGAGTTGGCGTGATGGTTGGAATAACAGTAGGAGTAGCTGTTAATACGGAAGTTGGTGTTGGAGAAGCGGTAACTACCGGGGTGGCTGAGGGTGTAGCGGATTCGGAGACTTGGGTTCCGCTAGCATAAACAATAAAATTTTGGGTAATTACTCTTAAAATTCCACTGGAATCTTTGGCGGTAATAGTAATTGTATGCGCTCCCGGAGAAAGAATGCTATCCGGCCTATAACTCCAATTGCCGTTTGCGTCCGATTGGACTTGAGTTGTTAATCCGTTATCAGAGTGAATTACGATTTCTATAGTTGAATTCGGTAAAGAAGTCCCCTTAAAAAGCGGCTGTTGATCGGTAAAGCTTTCATTTTCGGTTGGACTTAGTATTGATGGTTCGTTTCCGGTTGTTGTTTTTTCCGAAACGGATGGAAAGTTTCCCAATTGCCCCGAGGATGAGGCAATCGGCTCGAAATTTAAGGTAAAGTCATAGTCTTTGGAAAGAGTTACTGTCGGAACAGGGCTGGTTTCTCCTAAAGAAACGATAATGTTCGATTCTGAAGAATCATCTCCAATAATTTGCATTTTTATATTTTGATCTGAAAAATTAAAATAGTTGCTCGGATCATCGGTTCTTAAGGAATTTAAAGGAAGAAAATAGCTTCCATCATCTTTTAAAAGGGTAGAAATTGTCTGCGAGCCGCTTATTGCCATAAAGATAATCGCTTCTTTTGGGGAAGTCCCGTCTGGCATTATTACCTTTCCGGAAATTGGGTTTTGGTCTGGCGGAGGAGAATTTATAACGGCGCCCGTTGATGCCTGAAACAAAACATTGTTATTTAAAAAAGTTTCATCTCCGTTAGTTATCGAAAAATAATATTTTGTTAAAGGAGAAAGATTTCTAAGGGTGATATTATGAATCTTGTAAGAAGTTAGTGTCCCTGACTGTTGATCTCTTTCGTCTCTGGCTACCTGCCCCAGTTTTTGATCTTTTCCGTAATTTATCGAGCCTACGATTTTATCATCGGTAAAATAAGAAATCGTAAGCGCAGAATCCGTAACATTTGTTATTCTAACTTCTCTTGGAGTATAAGTGGGAGCGGCTTTTCCGACAAAAATTACCCCCTGCTTTACGAGTAGAGTAGTAACAGCTATCCCAATCCCTATAAAAAATATGCCCAGCAAAGTTGGAATTCTTTTCTCCCAAATTGTTTTTCTCATGGCAAAAGAGTTCCTCCGGGTGATGACTGCGCAGGCGTTACTGAAGCCGGAACAACAGCGGGAGCTATAGCTGGAGAAGGCGTGGGAGTTATAGAAAGCGCCTCGTTTTCAGATTTTATTATTGAATCATAGACTGGCGTAATGTCGTTTCTTGTTTTAATATCGCTAACTGTTTTAAGGTCAAAGTCAGGTTTTATTGGGACAATCTGAATGTTTAAAACCTCAGGGATAGTTGATGTTACCGAATTATGGTAGATCGTAAAAACAATCCATATAACTACCAGAACAAATGATGAAATTAATAGTATATAAATGTCTCTTTGTTTCATTGCGCTTTAAAATAGGCAGAGCCTTTATAATTTAATTGTAATGAATTATCGTCTCCGCTGCGTTTTGTTAGTGAGATTAGGTCGGAAGACACTATTCTTCTCATAGAGTTTAAGCTGGTAATAAAACTGGAGACTTGATCGTAGCTGCCGCTTCCGGTTAGAGCAAAATTAAAAGATGAATATTTCTTAGATGTTGATCCTGTATCAACGGCTACTGTAAAAGCCTGAATTCCATTTACTTTAATACTTGATGCTTGTGCAATAGACTGAAGCTGAGCCATTAGGGTCGGAACTTCGGGATTGACCGGAATGGCAGAAAGGATATCCGGCAGATCATTTTGTAAAGAATTATATTTTTCCTGCAGCATTGATAAATCATTTATCTTCGTTTGCAGCTGCTGATCAACGTACTTATCATCTTTTAATTCTTTGTTTAATTTGGTAATAGTAGAAAGGGTTGGGTTAATCGCAAAAAAACCAAAAAAGGACAAAGCAATTAAAGTCAGGGCCAGAGAAGTAATTTTTTGAGTTTTCTCTTCCTTAAAGTCCGGGAATAATTTTAAATATTTATTCTTTTGTAAACTTTTAAAAATGCGACTGGTTTTATTCTCCATAATCATTTCCTTTTAGTACGGCAGTTATTGTTACACCAATAGTTCCGCTTGCAGGTTTATTTTCAATCTTTTCAATAATTAATTGATCGGTTAAATAGTAGCTTTTTATTGAGTTAACAAAGGAGGATAGCGCATCTACCGACAATACATCGGCAACAATATGCACTCGGTTGCTGTTTAAGCTAAACTCACTAAAACTTATTCCGGCAGGCGCAAATCCAACGATATCATTAAAAACTTTTACTCTGGCTGCTCCGTAGCTTGCAAACTGCGAGGCAACGGAAAGCCGATCCTGCAGGTTTCGGTATGTAGCCTCACTGTCTTTTAGATAGCTAACGATTGCTTGCTCTTGTTTTATTTTAGAATGCAGGTCAATTAGCTGTTGATCAAGAGAAAACCTATATAAAAAAGCTCCGAGAGCAATCAATTCCGTGACGATAACAACTAATCTGCCTATCGTCAGGGCCCAATTTATAAAGCGCTCAAAGAAACTTTTTTGCTTTGTGGCCAATAAATTAATAGAGCCAGACTTTTTTGGCATAGCAAATTTAGTCTAGGGGTTTTTTTGCTTTTTGTCAAAGAATTATGAGGCTTTTTTAGCGGATTTTTTAATTGTTTTTTTGTTTGTCTTTTTCTTTATTGGCGACGCAATTTTTGCAGCTTTTCCCAAACTAACTTTTGCTAAAGCTGATTTCATTCTTCCGGCCTTGTTTTTGTGAATTATTCGGGCTTTGGCAGCTTTATCAATAGCCTTAAAAGCTTTGCTAATGTTTTCACTTGTAGACTTTTTTCCTGCAGCTTTTAGGGCTGTTTTTAATAAATCTCTAAGTTTTTTATTGTTTAAAGTTCTCTTTTTATCCTGTCTTAATTTTTTCTTTGCAGATTTTATTACTGGCATCAGGCGATTTTAGCATGCTATACTGTAAAAAACAATATGCCTAAGAATTTTCTGGGAAAAAGCCTCAGTTTATTGCTTAAAAGACAAACAAATATTTTATCGGCCGCCTTCGTAATAATGGGAACAATAATTCTTTCTCAGGTGCTTGGTTTAATCAGGCAGAGATTGTTAGTCTCTATTTTTGGAGCTTCAAATATCCTGGGAGTTTATCTTGCTTCATCGCGACTCCCGGATTTTCTTTTTCAATTAATTATCGCAGGCGCCTTATCTTCGGCTTTTATTCCTGTATTTTCGGATTATTTGGGGAAAGATAGAAAAGAAGACGCTTATAGGATGGGTTCTTCTCTTTTAGTAATGAGTTTAATAATTTTTTCAATTTTATCCGTAATTCTTTTTATCTTTGCTCAATATTTTTCAAAACTGATGGCTCCCGGTTTTTCTTCCGATCAGATTTTATTAATGGCTCAATTAATGAGGATAATTATTGGGGGGGAATTGCTTTTTATAGTTGCTACTTTTTTTTCTGCGGTTTTACAATCATATAGCCATTTCTTTGTCCCCGGTTTTGCGGCTGCAATGTATAACCTTGGGATAATCATTTGTATTATCTTCCTTTCTCCGTATCTTGGAATTTTTTCCGCAGCTTACGGTGTAATTTTAGGCGCATTTTTATTTGTTATTGTTCAGCTGCCTTTAGTTAAAAAAATGGGTTTTGCCTTTAAACCTTCTTTAAAAATAAAAACCAGCGGTGTTCTGGAAGTACTAAAACTAATGTGGCCAAGAACTATTTCAATTGCTATTTTCCAGCTTGGCGCCGTGCTGACGGTTACTCTTGTCTCTTTTTTGCCAAACCCCGGAAGAAATTATGTAATTTTTGATTATGCCCAGACTCTTTATTTTGCTCCGGTAGTTTTATTCGGACAGGCAATTGCTCAGGCCGCATTTCCTGTTTTAGCCAGAGAAAGAAATAAAATAGATGAATTTAAAACGACATTTATTTCAAGTTTTAATCAAATAATGTACCTGGTTTTGCCTATTTCGGCACTTTTATTGGTTTTAAGGATTCCGGTCGTCAGGCTTCTCTTTGGAGCCGGCCAGTTTGATTGGCAGGCAACAGTTTTAACAGGTAAAACTCTTGCTTTTTTTAGCATTTCTATTTTTGCTCAAGCTTTAATCTATTTAATTTCAAGAGGATTTTATGCGCTTCATGACACAAAAACACCGCTAATAATTGGAATATTAAGTACGTTACTTATGCTCGGACTTGGAGCCTTATTTATTTTTTCCTATCATCTTGGTGTGGAAAGTATAGCCGTCGGATACTCGGCGGCAAGCATAATTGAGGTAATAATTCTGTTTATTTTTCTGGACAAGAAAACCGGCGGCTTTCAAAAAAAGAGTTTGTTTTTTTCGCTATCTAAAATATTCTTTGCAACGGTCTTTACAGGTTTTGCCTTATATATTCCAATTAAACTTTTGGATCAATTGATTTTTGATACGACAAGAACAGTTGGTCTTTTGCTTTTAACCGGAATCTCGACTTTTGCGGGACTTTTGCTATATGTCTTTTTAACCTGGCTGTTTAATGTTAAAGAAGCCCAAACCTATATTTTAATGTTTAAAAAAGTCGGCGACTGGAAACAAATTTTATCAAGAAGCGAAGAGACAATTGACGCCACAGAACTTCCTCACAGATAAAACTTGACAAAGTGGATATAATAGTTTTAACTGGTCTTATATAGTCTTATATTGATATGTCCCTAGCCATAGAAAATCGAGAGGCTGTAGATCAAGAAGTTATTGAGAAAGTAGTTTCCCAGGCTGTAGATAGAAGAATAGTATTCGAGGCTACAAATAACACTTCTCGCGTAGATTTAGTAGCGGGCCAGTCAGTTAGGGAAAGAAAAGAAGTAATTTGTACGTTTTCGGACGGACATCAGTCAAGAGATATATATGCCGAAGATGACAGAAAAGACTTAAGAGTTCCGAGAAGCGGCTTATATTGTTTTATTCCAAAAGGTTTAAGCGGAGGCCCCGAGGTGAGATTTCTAGTTCCGGTTTCTTAGCAAAACATTATTAGGCATCAATTAATTTGCTTTTAGCCTCGGTTCCACGTATACTCCAAATATTATGAACCAAACAAACGTTAGAAATTTTGCGATTATTGCCCACATTGACCACGGGAAATCTACGCTTGCCGATAGGTTTTTGGAAATTACGGATACTATCGCAAAGGATAAGTTAAAAGAGCAGTTTTTGGATCAGAATCCGATCAGCAGGGAAAGAGGAATTACCATTAAACTTGCTCCGGTACGGATGAAATATTCTCTGGAAGGCCGAGATTACATTTTAAACTTGATTGATACTCCCGGGCATATGGATTTTTCCTATGAGGTTTCAAGAACCCTGGCCGCCTGCGAGGGAGCAATCCTTTTGGTTGATGCGACCCAGGGAGTTCAGGCTCAGACAGTAGCGCATTATAACTCCGCAAAAAAGGAAAATCTAAAAATAATTCCGGCAATAAATAAGATTGATTTGGAAACCGCGGATATTGAAAGAGTAGACAAAGAATTAAAGGATTTTTTCGGTTTTTCTAAGGAGGAGATCTATTATCTTTCGGCAAAAAGCGGTCAAAACGTTGATGAATTATTAAAAGCGGTGGTTGAAAAATTACCCTCACCCCGAGGAGATTCAAACAAGCCGTTGAGAGCTTTAATTTTTGATGCGGTTTACGATGAGCACCGGGGAGTAATTGCCTTTGTCCGGATAGTGGATGGAGAAATTAAAAAGGGAGATAAAATAAAGCTTTTGGGCAGCGGTTTAAAAACGGATACAGCAGAAGTTGGATTTTTCTCCCCATTTTTATCTCCAAAAGAAGATTTAACAACGGGTGAAATCGGCTATGTTGTAACCGGGGTTAAAGATATCCGTTTATGCCGGGTCGGAGACACAATTGCCCAAGCTGACGTTCAAAATACAAAACCGCTTACCGGTTATCACACGCCAAAACCGATGATATTTTTTGGGGTTTATCCTAAAGATCAAAATGAATTTGTTCATTTAAGGGAAGCTTTAAATAAAGTAGCTTTAAACGATGCCTCTTTATCAATTTCTTCGGAGCAGTCGGCTTTCTTAGGTACCGGATTTAAAGTCGGGTTTCTAGGGCTTTTACACGCGGATATTGTCAGGGAAAGACTAACGCAGGAGGAAGGAATTGAGCCGGTTTTAACACTGCCCAGGGTCTTGTATAAAGAAGAAAAAGGAGAAATTTTTGAACCATTTATGAACCTAACTGTTTTTATTCCGGCTTCTTTTATGGGAGCGGTTATGACGGTTTGCCAGCAAAAAAAAGGAGAACTAAAAAACATCGAATATCACGATAAAAATGCAGTCTTAAGTTATGAAATGCCTTACAGCATGTTTATCAGGGGACTTTTTTCGGAGTTAAAATCAGTGTCTTCCGGCTTTGCAAGTATTGATTATGAAATAACAGGATATAGAGTTGCAGATTTAGTTCCTTTGGAAATAGTTATAAATGAAACTCCAATTGATGTCTTATCGGAATTGGTTTATGAAACCGATGCATATCAGGATGCAAAGCAAAAAACCGAAAAGCTTAAGGAAGTTTTACCAAGAAGGCAATTCAGGCAGATAATCCAGGCAAAAATCGGCGGCCGGATTTTATCAAGATCGGAAATCCCGCCTTTTAGAAAAGATGTTTTGGCAAAAATGTCGGGAGGGGATAGAACAAGAAAAGACAAACTTTTGAAAAAACAAAAAAAAGGAAAAGCAAGACTTTCAAATTTTGGACGTGTAGATTTACCTCCGCAGGCTTTGTTTTCTTTAATCTCCGATTTAAAGCGCGAATAAGAGGATTATTCCAATACCCGATAAGATTGCTCCGAGTCCCCCAATAAAGATCATTGTTTGTCCGGGTCCTGTCGGTGCCATTGTCGGCGTAGCCGTTACTGCAACCGGAGTTGAGGTTGGAGCCGGGATCGGAGTGCTTGTTGGTGCAGCTCCGCCTGAAACATTTATGCTTTGCAAGCAACTCGATGAGCTGCTTTGGGAGCCTCCGTTGTCGGTTAAAACAGCACTGGCGGTAAAAGTTCCGCCGGAATTATAAGTATGAGCAAGCGGAACACTAACCGAATTTGTGCCGATGTTTCCGCCTGTAGTTACGTCTTGAACCGTTCCGTCCCCGAAATTAAACGTTACTTTACTAACAGTTCCGTCGGGGTCTGTTCCCGCTGCGGTAAAGTTAACTGCCAGAGGAGCAGAGCCGGAAGATGTATCAACAATCAGGCTTGTGCAGGCGGGCGCTTGGTTAGCCGAAGAAGGCACTGTGGTTGTTGTGGTCGTTGCGGGAATTGTCGTTGTGGTTGTTGTGACGGGTGCGGTCGTCGTTGTGGTTGTTGTGGTCGTTGCGGCAGCTGCCGTTATGGTAATATCTGAAGGAACCGTACTTGATAAAACATTTTCATTAAACTGGTCTGATGATCCGATTGATAAAACCTGTGTTTTTGTGGTGTCAAAAGAAACCTGGGTAGGGGCCGCATCGGTTGGATTTAAGGCGATAAAATCAATCGTTGCAATCGGGGTCAGGGTTTGGATTACGTTTTGCGGGCTGTCGGCGACAGAAATAGTTTCGGAAATTGTTCCGGTATCATAAATCGGGCCCTGTAAAACAGAGGGGGTAAAATTAGTTCCGTCTCCTGCCTTCCACGGTAAAAGCGTTAGTCCCGATCCCGAAGTTGCCAGTTTTATTGAGTCATATGTAATTGTAAATTTAACAAAGGAAACTTGGTTTGTGCCCGGATCCACGTTTACAGTAAGAGTAACCTTGTCGTTGACCGCTATGGAAGGAGGCGCAGCGGGCGTTAAGGTAAGTTTGGTAGCGGCTTGTGCTCCGCTTTTGGTTTTTTGCTGTTGCTGAGCCATATACATTGTGAGGGGAATTGCAACAAGAAGTACAACAATAAAGCCTAACAAAAGCAATCTTTTGCCCGATAATTTGGACATAATTCTAGAACTAAATTTATCGTATAGAAGAATTAGGGGAGTGTCAAGCCCGTCCTGCCTAAAAAAGCTCTTGACATGACAAACATTTTGTTGTATAAATTTGGCAGTCACTTTAAGCAAGTGATATTTTTTGTCCTATATGAGTCCAAAAACTAATCAAAAATTTAATATTAGCCCGTTGTTTGGAAATGTTTTGGTAAAACCGCTTGAAGCCCAGGAAAAAACAGCAAGCGGAATTATTCTTCCCGATACCGCAAAAAAAGAATCTCAGGTGGGATTAATTATGGCTTTAGGCCCCGGAGAAGTTACTCCAAAAGGCGAAAAAATCCCAATGGTTGTAAAAATAGGTCAAAAAGTAATGTATAAAAAATGGGGCGGAAACGAAGTTAAAGTGGAAAATGAGGAATGGACAATTATAGAACAAAAAGATATATTGGCGGTTATTGATTAATATGGCAAAACAAATTAAATATTCAACAGAAGCAAGAAACCTCTTGTTAAGCGGTGTAAACCAACTGGCCGATGCGGTTGCTACAACTCTTGGTCCGAAAGGCCGAAACGTCGCTTTGGATAAAAAATGGGGAGCTCCAAATGTTATCCACGATGGAGTAACTGTTGCAAAAGAAATTGAGCTTAAGGATCCGTTTGAAAACATGGGAGCTCAATTAATTAAAGAGGCTGCTTCAAAAACTTCCGATGTCGCAGGGGACGGTACAACTACCTCAACTGTTTTAGCAAGAGCAATTGTCAGAGAGGGAATAAAAATGATTACCGCAAACGCAAATCCAATGATAATGCGAAAAGGCCTTGAAAAAGCAAGCAATATCGTCGTTGAAGAACTTAAAAAAATGAAAAAAGAAGTAAAGCCGACAGACTGGGCAAATGTTGCGACAATTTCGGCGGGAGACTCGGAATTAGGGAATCTGATTGCAGAAGCTTTAAAAAAAGTCGGTAAAGACGGAATTATAACAGTTGAAGAAGGACGCGGTCTTTCTACGGAGATTGAATACAAAGAGGGAATGGAATTTGATAAAGGCTATGCATCTGCATATTTTGTGACAAACGCTGATAAAATGGAAGCGGAAATTGAAGATCCGTATATTTTAATAACCGACAAAAAAATATCCGCCTTAAACGACCTTTTGCCTTTCTTGGAGAATCTGGTTAAAATTTCAAAAAATTTGGTTATCATCGCGGATGAAATAGAAGGGGAAGCTCTGGCAGTTTTAGTTGTAAATAAACTTAAAGGAACTTTTAACACAATTGCAATAAAAGCTCCGGGATTTGGTGACAGAAGAAAAGAAATGCTTGAGGACATTGCAATTTTAACAGGCGGAACAGTAATTTCCGAAGACACAGGTAAAAAATTTGAAAGCGTAACGATTGAGGATTGCGGAAGAGCTGATAAAGTCTGGGCAGACAAAGACAATACAAGAATAATTGGCGGAAAGGGATCCGCTCAGGCCCTTAAAGCAAGGATTGCTCAAATAAAAACCGCAATCGAAAGATCAACTTCAGACTTTGACAAAGAAAAGCTTCAAGAAAGATTAGCAAAGCTCTCGGGCGGAGTTGCGGTTATTAATGTGGGAGCGGCCACAGAAGTTGAATTAAAAGATAAAAAAGAAAGAGTAAATGATGCGGTTGCGGCAACAAAAGCCGCACTTGAAGAAGGAATTGTTCCCGGCGGAGCAATAGCGCTTTTAGATATAAGCGGAAGAATGAATACCAAGGATCTGGAAAACGCAAAAGCGGCTAAAGACGAAATCATCGGGTTTGAAATCGTAAAAAATTCCCTTGAAGCGCCGTTTAATCAGTTAATGACAAACGCGGGATTGGATGCGGGCCAACTAATTGCCAAAGCCCGAGAGGTTAGCGCCCACGGACAGGGGTTTAATGTTTTAAGCATTGACTCAGTTGAAACCGCGTTGCCGGTTGATATGTACAAAGAGGGAATTATAGATCCTGTAAAAGTTGTAAGAACAGCCGTTCAAAATGCAATTTCGGTTGCGACAATGATTTTAACAACAGAGGCATTAGTTTCCGATATCCCTGAAGAAAAGAAAGATCTTCCAATGCCCGGAGGAATGGGCGGGATGGATTACTAATAACTAGCTGATAATAACTGACTGCTAATTCCGCTGCGGCGGATTTTTTTGTATAATAGGTTGACTTATGAAAACTATAAAAAAAATCATCTTTTCAATTCTTATTATAATTTTTGCGATTTCAATTTTTCTTGTTGTCAGCTACTTTTTAAACAGGAATTCAGGCAAGGGAGCTCTTCAGGTTACTTCGGTTCAAAAAAGCAAAGTATATTTAAACGGAAAACTGCTTGGAGAAACACCGCTTTGTAAATGTGAGTATCCAAATATGCTGGATGTTGGCGATTATACTGTTAAGGTTGTCCCTGAGCAGACAGGTCTAGATCCGTTTGAGGAAAAAATTACTATCTCTCCTTCCGTTCTTACGGTTGTTGACCGCACTTTCGGTAAAGGAGCTCTTTCGGAAGGAAGCGTAATTAGTTTAGTGCCGATAACAGACAAAAAAGATGCACAGATACTGGTTATTTCATTTCCCGATAGAACTCAGGTTTATTTAGACGGAAACCTGGAGGGGATTACTCCGCTTTTATTAAAAAACCAGACCGAATCAGACCATGAGATAAAATTAACAAGGGATGGATATAAAGATAAAACAATCAGGATCAGAACCGTAAAAGGATTCCGTTTGGAGTCAACGGTTTTTTTAAGTATCGCGGAAAATTCTTCAGCATCTGCTCTTCCCTCAAGCGTTCCGACTCCGACAATAATTAGCGTTACTAAAATCATAATCAGCAGTACGCCGACAGGATTTTTAAGAGTTAGAGCAAGTAATTCTTTATCAGCTGCAGAAATTGGTCAGGTAAATCCCGGAGAAACTTACAATCTTTTAAATGAAAGCGAAGGGTGGTATCAGATAAAACTGGTAAACGGAAAGATTGGTTGGGTCAGCAATCAATACGCAACGAAACAATAGAGTTCTTAAACACTCAGGGAGTGTGCTTCACCTGATTCACTGTTATTCTTAAGCTATTAGTGAAGAGGAAAAGATTCTTCCTTAGCTTTATCGTCTAAAAAAACCTTCATTAGTGATTGATAAGGAACGTCTTTTTTATTGGCAATTTTTCTAATCCTATTTAATAAGCTTACCGGTAAACGTAACGTAATGGTTTTTGTCGTAGGCTTTAGATTTGGAAAATCTATATGCAATGGCTTACCGGTATCGAAATATTCAGTAGTATCATTCTTTGCCCAGAATTCAGCTTCCTCATTCTCGCTTTTAAATTGTGGTATTGCTTTTATCTTATTCATAGTTATTGTCACCTCCGCTCAGAATTTGTTATTTGCTTTATATATTTCTTTTTCTTTTTTGTGCTGGTCTCTTACCGAAATTACCCGTACTTTGTCGTTTCGGATGGTAAACACTGCTGTAATTAATCTATTTTCATTTGTAATACCGTAAACAAGAAATCTTTCTTCTCTTCCGGAATGTTTTTCATCTCTAAAGTAAACAGGATTATTAAAAAAGATATCTTCACATTCATTATATGAAACATTATATATTTTAATATGTTCCAAATTCCCCTGATCCCATTCAAAAATGAAAATATTAGGTATCTCCAGTTTGACTACCATTTGTACATTATAGTAATATACATAAAGAGTTTTGTCAAGAAGGAATCCGGAAGCCTATGTTATAGTATCTACGAGTTTTTGTTGTAGTATGTGTTACTTCTTTTGCGTCACGCAGAACTCCAAGTCGCCATTTTTTTAATCGTTTAATGTCCTGTTCAGACAGTAAATACTTTAACTTAAAAAGTGTTTGCTATATCCTGAGGTTTTATAGAGATAAATATGCTCTGACTTTTTCCGTTTCGCGGAGACTTAGGATTAGGAGCCGACGGCGTAGATTATAAAGATCACTAGTATTATCCAGATAAGAACTGCAGCCAGTAACGGTTTGTCGGATAAAAGAACTTTTTCCGGACTTTCTCCTTCATTTTTTTCGTAAATATCCTGGGTATAGCGCATTAAGCCATAAACAACCGGGATAATTGTAATCATTAGCCATTTCCTCTGGAAAAAGGACGGAAGAAAATCGGGCATAAAAATATTTAAGCTTATTTTAAATCCGGTCGGATTTTCCAAAAAAGTGAAAAGAGAGTAGGTAATAAAAGTTGAGGTTGCAAAAATAGATGCGTAAACATCTAAAAGTCTTTCGGAATAATGAGACAAACTTTTTCTGGTTTCAGCAATTTGAGAGCTCTTGCTATTTGAAAGTAAGGTAAGTTCTGATCTCCTTTTGCCGATTGCCAGAAACAGAGAGACCGAAATAGTTGTAAGCAATAACCAAACGGAAATATGAAAGCCGGTTGCAAATTCTCCCGCATATACCCGCAAGATATATCCGGCGGCAATGGCCAGAATATCAATAATGGCAATTGCTTTAAATGTTGTTGAATAAAAAAGCTGAATAAGCAAATAAACAAGACTGACAATAAAAAAAGCCGGAGTAACCAAAAGGCTGCCAAGAAGGGACAGGATTAATAATATCGTAGCGACAGTAATAGCTATGCCGAGCGGAACATCTTTGTTTGCAAGAGGGCGGAATTTCTTAAATGGATGAAGCCTGTCTTTTTTTACATCAAAAATGTCATTTACTATATAGGTTGTTGAAGATAGTCCGCAAAAAACAACAAAAGCTATTAAAACTTTTGTAAACGTATCGGGGTCAAATATTTGTCCGGCAAAAATTGCGGCACCAAAAACTGCAAGATTTTTTATCCATTGCCGTGGCCTTAAAAGTCTAAAAACATTAAAGATAAGTTTATTCATCTTTTGCCTGCTTTAGGGAAAGCTGCAAAAACAAAATTCCGCCTCCGACTACAATGACAAGCATTATAATTGCAAACAATTTTCCCTTGCTTGATAAAACTAAAGCCAGCGCGCCTAATATAGCAGAAAAAATCCAGTAAAACAATGCTATGGTCCTCTGAGAGTAACCCAGTTCAAGTAAAAGGTGATGAAGATGTTTTTTATCATGCCAAAAAGGAGAGTGTCCGGACAAAATTCTTCTTGAAATGGTAAAAATTCCGTCGATCATCGGGATTCCCATTACTAAAATCGCAGTAGCAAGTTTTGCGCTTGAAAGAATTGAAACGACGGCAAGTATTAGATAAACTGCGGTTGCTCCGTAGCCGGGGAAAATTTTAGCCGGAAAAAAATTAAAAATCAGAAAACCTAAAGATGCTCCCGATAGCATAAAAGCAAGCTTTACGCTGATAAGACTGTAGTGATCAACGTATGGCAGGCGGAGACTTAAAAGGCCGATAACGATACCTGAGATTGCAACTATTCCGGGCATTTGTCCATCCACGCCCTTGCTCCAATTTAACATATTCATAAGCCAGACGATCCAGACAACGGTGATTATGAAAGATAGCGGTTGAATAGAACTAAAATTAAGTATTCCTCCAAAAGGATTGGTTATAAATGAAATGTTTGCTCCTGCCCAAACCACAATTACGGCAGAGACTATATTTATTAAGAAACGTATATATGGAGAAATATCAAACTTATCGTCTATTACTCCGACGACTAGGGAAATTAAACCGGCAAAAAACAGGGCAATTATAATTTTTTCAAAAGGTAAAAATAGAAGCGCCGGAATTAAAATACCGATAAACAGGGGAATTCCTCCTCCTCTTGCAATAGGAATTTTATGCAGAATTGCCGGATGCTTGCGTTTTTTTGGATCATCCATAATTTTTGCTTTTTTAATTAAAATCAAAGACAAAGGAGTAGCAATAATTGTTGATATAAAAGCAATTAAAAATGGAAAAAAAATAGTAGTATTTAGATTTAACATATTTAAAGAACAATCTGAACAGTTCTAATAATAAATAAAAAAGTTAAAAGAGCAATAAGCAGGGTTGTAACGGAAAGCATTCTTGAAATAAGCGGAGTTCTTTTATAAACCAGGGATGAAAAAAATACATTAAAAACAAAAATAATAAACGCCAAAAGTGAGGGGATTAAAATTCCCGACGTAGAAGCAAGCCTTTGTTCCCCCCAGGGTAACTGATTATAAAGAGGAATATAAGGAGGAAGATGCCCGTAATAAAAAAGGATATAGATAACGCTTAAAACTATTATGAATATGCTGGCAAAAAAGCTGCGTTGAGTAATCCGGTCATTTCTGATATCACTAAAAAATTCTTTCATAAACGGAAGCAGTGTCAATATTAATTTTTAACTTATAATTAACAAGTGAAAAAGGGTAGTTGGGTACATTTGGCATTATAATTATTAACTTCGGTTTATTTAAATTAAGGCCCTTTTGAGTATTTAAAAGCCCGTCTTTGTAGCTTAGAATATGATATGCAACCGTATATTTTCCCGGAGGCATTTTATCAGTTAGTTTATAAATTTGTGCATTGTTGCCCCAGATAAAAACTGAGTCGTTTTTATTAGTGTCGCTGTTTATGTAAGTGGCAAGGTCGTAATTGGCAGGCGTATTGCTGTCAAAAAACTTCTGATAATTTACAACGCTTTTTCGGCCCGCAATAAATGAAAGAAAGTTTTGGTAATACGAAGTAGTTTTGGTGAAAAACCAGAAATTTTGAGTAGTAAGAACTAAAGTTGCCAAAATTATTACCAGAGTAAATTTCCGCCAGGCGGAATTAGATAATAAAAAACCAATTAAAAGACAAAAACTCGGTAATAAAATTAACATATAATGGGTATAAGGTCTTTGGGAGAAAAAAGCGTTATATAGAGAAAAAGCAAGCCATAAGTAGATAAATAATCCTCCCGATTTAAGGCTATTTCTTTTTGCAAACACAAGCCAGGAAAACAGAAAAAGGCCTGCCAGTTTTAAAATTAAAAGGCCTTGGGGAATCAGAAATTCATTGCCGTACCCGACATAGCCGATATTTGAAAAAAAGATGGCGTGGATAAAATCCCCAAAAGCCCCTCTTGAAATAAAGACTAAGGTAGTTAAAAAGATAGGTAGAATAAAACCCAATATAAAGGGATAGATCTTTTTAAGGGTTTCTAAAAACCCAGTCTTTGTTATTAATTTCTTGAAACTGAAATTATGTTCGGAGAAGACTATAAATAATAAAAATGCGGCGAAATCAAAAAGAGCAACGATTTTAATTAAAAATGCAAAACCGACAAGAAGTCCGGCAATTAGGTATTTAAACTTAATTTTATTTTTTGGGACAAGCAGCAATCCCCCTAAAATTATCGGCAAAAGCATAAAATTCTCAGCGTTTGCAATGTTGCCCTCAATTAAGGGAATTCCAAAAAGAACGGCAAAAATTACCGTCGATACATAAGAGGCATTTTTATTCTCCAGAAGTTTTTTGGAAAGATAAAAAAATGCGATTAACGCCCCAAGTCCAAAGAATAAGCTGAGCATTCTAAGCCAGAATTGGTCACCGTTAAAAAAACTGTAAAAAACATAAAGCATTGGCGGTTTATTATCAAAAATATCTCTGTACAAAAGTCTTCCCTGTCTTATTCCCATTCCCAAAACTTGATAAACGCCTTCGTCTCCATACCAATCCGGTTCAAAAAGAGAGGGAAAACGAAGAATAAAAAAGAAAATGGAAGTAATAAAAAGAAACCAGAACTCCCTAGTTTTTTCAAGCTTACTTAAAAATTTCATAGTTTTTCCGTGACTTTATATTCAATCCGTTTTCCAAACATCAGTTTTGTATGAGAAACTATCGCGGGAATTGTAGAAAGGAATAAACCGGCAACGGGCAAAAGAATAAATTCCAGAGGAAAAAGAAGCTGTCTTGTTTTGGATGTTGAATAGTTTTTTGGTCTGTTTTTAAAGTCGATAACAATCATAGCAAGCAGCGCAAAAATACAGGACGTTAAAATAAATCCGGCCATCCTAGGTAAATTATATCCCAAAGCAGTTCTTGAAAAAACAGGATTAATAAAAGGTATGATATTGGCGGCAATTGTAATAATAAACCAGTTAACGGGCCAGAGCAGATGGTCAAGCAGTACGCTATAGAGCATTAGGGTTTTTCTCCAGAACGGAACCCCCGGTGTTGTTAGCCACCATTTTATAAATACCGGATTGTCGGAAACTCCCCAGGACCAGCGGTGTTCCTGTTCATATTTGCTTTTTAAGCTTTGCCAGTAGCTTTTGGATAAAGGAGCATCCATTGATGTTTTTAAAAATAACGGTTCAACCCAGAGGTTGCCTTTTAATAAATAAAAGGCTTTATAAAAAACCCGGTAATCCTCAGGAATTACATCTACGTCCCAGTAGCCGATTTCTTTGAGCATTTTAAAAGAAAGGGAATAGGTGGAATGTGTAACCAGGCGGTCTCCCTGGACCAAAACGCTGATTCTCCATAAACCGCCGAAAAACGAAACGACTCTTATCGGTGCCGGAATATCCCAGAAATTATTGTAAAAGACTCCGGCCGATTGCCAGAATTTATTGTAGGGTTTTTTGTCGCTTAAAAATTTATATCCCAAATAAGCAAAATAGTTTTTATCAAAAATTGAATCCGCATCAACCGAGGAAATCGTTGCATAATTTATATCGATAATTCCTGTTTCAATTAATCTTTTGTGCGCCTCTTTGCCCGCAAAAGCTTCATTGGACGACTTTCCTTTAACTTCGCCTGCTATGTCAGGATGAAAAGTTGCAAAAATTGCCCCGAATTTATCTTTATATTCTTTTATTAAAATTTCCGCTCTTTCCTTAGCTTCTTTCTCTCTTTCTTCCATTCCCAAGACAACAAAAATTTTCTTTGCCGGTAAAGTTTGCTTAACGATTGCATTGAGTGTTTCTTTAAGTTTTGCAGCCGATTCGCCGTAATTTGGAATTACAACCACGTGAGAAAGTTTATTATAATTTTCTTCCCCTTTTGCTTTTTTAAGCCAATCGGTTTTTTCCGCAATCTGAATTTTATTTGTTGCGATAGCAGCGTTAAAAACCATCGAAAATGATTTATAAAACCAGTAAACATCATAAAAGAGGATAAAATAAGCGACCGTATAGGGGATAAGTAAAGATCCCCAAAACGGAAAAAGAATTAGCGACCAGGAGATAAAGCCCGGAAAGATTTCCAAGAATCTTCGGGTTTTAATTGGATAAAGTTTAAATAAGCGTTGAAAAAAACTTGTCATATTTTAAGAAAATCTTGTAAATACAGTATGGGCGTTTAAGGTTGTTTTTTCAATTACTTCCTGAGCAGATTTGCCTTTGATTTTTGCGATAAACTCAGCCACTATTATAACATAGCTAGGCTCATTTCGCTCTCCTCTGTGGGGAATCGGGGAAAGATAGGGCGAATCGGTTTCGGCGATAATTTTTTCAAGCGGAGTCTGTTTAACCAAGTCGATTAGAGAAGTTGTTTCTCCTTTTGCCAGTCCTTTGTAAGTAATATTTCCGTCAAACCCGATATAAAAACCTAAATACAAAACCTTTTTTAAAAATTCAATATCTCCTGAAAAACAATGGAAAAGGCCGGGCGGATTTAAAAGCAAATTCTTGTTCTTATTTAAAATTTCTAAAATGTTCTTACCTGCTTGTCTGTTATGTATCATCAGCGGAAGCTTAAGTTTATCGGAAATTTTAATTTGTTTTTCAAAAAGCTCCCGCTGCAGGTTTTTATCTGTTACTCCGTTTGATTCGTAAGTAAAATAATCTATGCCTGTTTCACCGATTGCAACAACTTTTGGTTTTTTTGCCAATTCTTCCAGTTTTTCTTCCCAAGTTTCATCAAGTTTATCGGCGTGGTGCGGATGAATTCCGGCCGTTGCAAAAAGCCCGTCATAATTTTTTGCAAGCTCAATGGCAATTTTACTTGACTCAATGCTTGTTCCGACATTTATTATTTGATTAACCCCTGCGGCTTTTGCTTTTTTAATTACTTCATCAAGATCTTTCTCAAAGGCCTTAAAATTTAGATGGCAATGTGCATCAACCATAAATACATTATAAACGACTTGAATTAAAGTAGTATAATTGCCTCGATAATATGAACAAGCCTCATGTTCATAGAAACTATAAATACGGAGGAGTCTTGCGCCATCAGGACGGATATAAAAGAAAGGATGGAACTTCCGTCAGTCCCCATTTCAAAACTTATCCCGATAACAAAACTAACAACAACCGAAAATCAATCCTGGGTTATTAAATTCTAGGAAACAAGGAAGCCTGAGAAGTAATCTGTCCCGTTAAAAATTGCTGTTGGATTTTTTTGGAAGTTTCGGGTAAAAAAGGTGAAAGCTCATAAGCAATTTGAAGAATACTTTTTATGTAGCAGGTTAGCTTTTCTTCTAATTTTTCCTTTTCCTCAATTTTCCAGGGCTGGTCATTATTTATTGCCTTATCGACATCCGAAATTTCATTCCAGATTATTTTTAAGGCTTCATTAAGTTGATAATTTTCGATTGCTTTTTTGATATCTTTTGAAAACTTGAGTTCTTCTTTTTCTTTAAAAGAAAAACCGGTTCTTTCGCAAAGTTTTGCAACCCTTGCAACCAAATTTCCCAAGCCGTTTGCCAAATCAGAATTGTAAGCTTGTTTTAATTTTTCTTCCGAAACGTCGCTGTCCTCGGTTAAAACCGCATAGCGCAGTAAATAATGCCTAACGGCGTCTGCACCATATTTTTTTGTCCAGTCGGACGGCTTAACAATATTTCCTAAAGATTTACTTATTTTTTGTCCGTTTAAATTTAAAAATCCGTTTACCAAAATAGTTTTGGGAAGCGCAATTCCGGCCGATTTTAACATTGCCGGAAAGAGCAGGGAATGCCATCTTAAATTATCTTTTCCCAAAATATGTACATCACAAGGCCAGAATTTGTTAAATAATTCCTTATTTTCCAGAAAGCCTACTCCGGATAAATAATTAATCAGGGCATCAAACCAAACATAAATTACCTGTTCTTTGTCGTTTGGAACAGGAATTCCCCATTTAAAACTGGATCTTGATATGGGAATATCTTTTATATTTTTTGCAAACTCAAGCATTTCGTTTGCGCGGTGTTTTGGATAAATAAACTCCGGATGGGATTTAATATGGGCAATTAAAAAATCTTTATACTTTGACCATTTAAAAAAATAGTTTTTTTCGCTTAGTTCCTTTGGTTTTTGGTTTGGGTGAAGCGGGCAGCAGCCGTTTATCAAATCACTGCTTAAATAATAGGCTTCGCATCCTTCGCAGTAAAGTCCTTTATATTCATCAATATAAATATCGCCGTTTTTATAAACTCGGTTCCAGATTTCCTCAACAACTTTTTTGTGATCCGGATCGGTTGTTTCTATAAACCGGCTATAAGAAATGTTTAAGCTGTTCTGTTCTTTTCTATCTTCTTCCGAGATTTTTTTGACGAATTCAAGGGGTTTAACTTTTGCTGTTTCAGCCGCTTTTTCGGCTTTTTGGCCATATTCATCCGTTCCGGTTAAGAAAAAAACATTTTCATCTTTAAGTTTAATTCTGTAATAACGGGCTAATACATCGGCGGCAATTTTTTGGAAAGCATGTCCGATATGAATAGTATCGTTAACATAATCGATAGCGGTTGTTATATAGAATTTGTTCATACGCTGATTCTAGCAGAGTAAGTTTAATAGGACAATAATGGGTTCAAAGCTGAATTTTCTTAAATTTGATATCCAATATAAAATTGCTTTAAGTTATCCTGCTTTTTTAAAAAAATTGACTTTTTTTTATAAAGATATACTATAAAAGAAGAGTGATAAAAAAAATGGGGAAATTAAGCCTGAGAATAGGGGTAATCTCGGTTGCTATTTTAATATGTATTAATAGCCTAATGCCTTCTCCTTTGCATTTGGCATATGCTCAGTGTACGGCTCCGGTGCAGGTCACGGGCGTTGCGATTGTTTTTCCCAATTGTGCAAGCGGTACCTGCAATTTAACACAGGGAAGCTGTTCCTGGACTGCAGTAACAGACGCAACGGGATACAATGTAGTAATTACCGCCGTTTCAACCAATACTCAGGTGCTAAATCAGCAGGCGTATACGTCAACTACCCTGTCCTTTCCCGTAACAACCAGCGATACCTACAGGTGTGATGTTTCAGCTGTTAACTCCTGCGGTACGGGAACGGTCGGAACAAGTTCGCTGTTATGTAAAGCCGAGTTTGTAGTAACACCGACAGTTACGGTTACCAGTGCTCCGGCTCAACCGATAGCAACCGCAGCTCCGACCAGCGCTCCGAGACCAACAATGGCCCCCACCGGCAGTAATACTCTTATTTTTTCGGGCTTTGCCGGACTTGTAATGGTAGCAATAGGTTTTTCAATGTTGTTTTTGCTATAGTATTTTTTAACATTTATTTTATATGGAAAATGTAGATCAGGAGACAGCAGAAGTTAATGTTAACAGTAGCCCTGTTCCTGTCCGGAAAACTTTATTTAAGCCGGTTTATTTAGCGGCTTTTGCTGTTTTAATAATTGCGCTTTTAGTGATAGGGTGGATTGTTTTTCTGCCGAAACCAAAAGCTCCCCAAAAGACAGCTGTTAATGCCCCGCAAACCGTTTCGGCTCGGGAAGCTGCGGCAAAAGTGGGCTACGGAATCCTCTGGCAGGGAGATAAAAACGATAACACGGGCAGAAGTTTAATAGCGGATGATGCCAGGGATACATCAACGACCGTTATAGATTCCGTAGCGCTGGCAAATCCCGAACAAAATCCGCAAAACATTACGCTTGGACTGGGAGTTTTTAAAGGATGGGAAACAATTGCCAATTCAAAAGATGTTTATATGGTTTTGGAAAATCCTCTGACTAAAAAAACGTTTAAAGGAAGAATTACTTTTGAAAATTCCGCAGCTAATCTTGTTGACAGTAAAAATATCCAAACGCTCTTTTTGGTGGAGGATATGAATTATGGACCGACTACCAAAACCGGTTTTGATGCAAGCGGTTATTATTTTTTAGTTTTTGAAACAAATACCAAGGAGATATCCCAAAAAGCTATTAAAATAGGAGATGTAATAGGGGTTAGGGGGCTTTTGGAAAACACAGCAGAGCAGGTTGTAAAAAAAGACAGTAATGGAATTTCCGTAATTCAAAAAGTTTATCTAAGAAGATTCGGAGGAATAACAGAGTTAAGAAAAGAACTACAATGAAAAAATATATTAAAACAGTTTTCCTTATTGCCGCTTTTTGCCTCTTGTCAGTGGTATTTTTACAAAATGCCAATGCCAGTCAAGTTAAAGATTGTAAAGAAACTGGTCCCTGGTGGTCTTCCCTAAGTGAATGCCAAAGTGGTGTGGGTTGTAAAAATGTTAAAGATCAAAACGGAGTGACAGGAACTCTTACTTGTTCGGTGGGGGTAAAATCAGGCTATACTAACAAATACGGTTGCTGCGGTTGGTTTACTCCCTGTTCAGATAAAAGCGGAATGTGCTCAAGCAGCTGTAGCGGCGGATATACCTGGGATGGAAATTGTACTCAGGATATAGACAACGGAGCGACTGGTAAATGTTGTGTTCCACCACCGACAACATCAAAACAGACAACTACTACAGAGTGCCAGCCTCATACTTGTGATTATTATGGCACCGTCTGTAACCATAGTTTGGATAACGGGTGCGGCGGAACTATAAGTTGTACTTCGGGTTGCAGTAGTGGTACCACTAATACCACTAAACCGGCAACATCGAAGAGTCCTGTGGGGACGAAATCGCCGGGTAGTGGTAGTGCGCCTCCTACTGCCGGTTCGTGTACCACCAGATGTAGCGACACCTATAATCACACCCGCGTTACCTTTTCCGGAACCGGTTGTACAACAAAAAATTATACACTGGATTGTAGTTGTCCAGCTACTAACGGAAAACCGGCAAATCAAGCAGATGCAACTATTACTAACGAGTGGTCATGTAATTGTCAGACAAACGGTAACAGTTGGACTCCGATTACAAACAGCAGCGGTAATTTTTGCTGCGGATACCCTCAAGATGTCAATCCAGTTTCAACAACTTGTGCTCCCCAAACTCCCACAAGATATGCGGGCGTGTCGCATGACAGCTGTTATGATTTTGGTAATAGCACTGCCCATTCCAATACGTGTCTTCCCGGTGGAGGAAGTTCGTGGTGCTGTTACAAAGTTGATACGACTCCCTATTCGGGAACTTTTTCAAGGTGCAGCGATAAATATAAATATTGCTATTCAACCTGGACAACCAATTCAAGCGGATTAGATACTCCTAAAACAGGTTATACCCTTGATTGTCAGTGTAACGACCCGGGTATTACGGGAACGCGTCCTGAATGTCCGGCAAGCAGCTGTGGGGTAAC
>Ga0182027_10003797_pt1 | contig 23723 bp, 18 predicted proteins | sample 712E1DmetaG_FD_121300 | JGI IMG/M metagenome (GOLD analysis project Ga0182027, IMG submission 121300) | Permafrost microbial communities from Stordalen Mire, Sweden - 712E1D metaG (Illumina Assembly) | ecosystem: Environmental > Terrestrial > Soil > Wetlands > Permafrost | place: Sweden... | reverse complement strand
GATCTCGCTCTGCGTATCTTCTTGAAAATGCACAGGGCCAGATTCTTCGCTTCGCCCTGCACCGTACGGTACGGGGCTTCGCTCAGAATGACAGTTTCGAAGAGTTTTTCCGCAGCCTGTTAGTGTGCTGTAACATCCAGTTATTGACAATGGTCATTGGGCACTGCTTGGCTGTAGGGGTACGGCTTGCCGTACCCTCTTGGTTCGGGCGCGCGATAAAAATGAAGAGGGTACGGCGAGCCGTACCCCTACAACCAGGGCAGCAGAGCCGCTGGCCATTTGTCAAAAATTAGGTGTTACGCGACACCAGATCAAAAGCGAGCGATCTTCTTAGTGCCGAACCAGTTGCTCGTTTCCGCAGCAGCCGACCTCAAGACCGGCCGCAAAGGACGCATGGGTGTGGCGCCCGCCGGGGTCAGCAGGTATTTCTTCCCAACCTCGGTCTTGAACTCGAGCCAATCGCCTTGGAGGCTTCGTTTGCCTGCGCCACTCTCGGCCAAGATGACCTCCCTGGCCGGAAAGGGATTTTTTAGCCGGCAGGTCTCGCCCGCTTCACTGAAGATCTCGACGAACAGCGTTTGACCTTTCTCGCGTCGCGCCGTGACCAGGAACGCTCCTTCTGCCCGCAGCTTTTCAAAATAAGCAGCCGGCCAGAACTCGGGAACCGCTGGGAAGACCCGAATCTTGCCGCCCCAACTTTGCAGAAGCATCTCCATTACGGCAGCAGCGGAAGCAAAACCGGCCTCCAGCGTCACTGGCTTGTAATCCCAACCACTGTCGCCAAAGTGCCGCGGATCTCCGTTCATATGGAAGGTGTTGGTGGAGATAAAACGGAAGTACTCCGCGAGCATGTTCCAAGCCATGTAAGGCTCCCCAGACCGCCGAGCAATGAGTGACATCCAGGGAAACGACCACCCTGTCCACGCACCGGTTCCTTTCCAACGAATCGTGGCCAGGGAATCGGCGATCAATTTTCGGTCGCCGTCGGAACCTTCGATATTGACAAGGCCGGTGGGATGAATGGCCATCAGGTGGGAAAAGTGGCGATGCGATTCCGTCAACGCCTGACCCGGCCAGAGCAACAGGCCAGTTGAGTCGGTCGGATAATCGACCAAGCGTGCCAGGATTTCACGCCAGCGTGGCAGATCAGGGTCACTCATCCCCAGGATTTCGGCGGCCTCGATGAGCGCTGCACCCAGCCTGCGAATCAGAGCCAACTCACCCGATACATCGCTTCCCCAAGCTGCGCCGGTGTCGTCTTTAAACTCCGGGGAACAGTCCAAAGGTATGTGCAGGCGGTCGTCCGGCCCATCTTCGAGCAGATTCGAGTAGGTTTGCATGAACGGGCGCATAAAGGGATAGGCACGCTCCCGCAGAAAATCCTTGTCCCTCGAATAGAGCCAATGCTGCCAGTAGTGGAGTGCCAGCCAAGCCCCGCAGCCGGGGAAGAAATTAGCCGTGTACCAGCCAAAGATGGGCGAGCCGTCCAGGGCTTGCTCGCAACGGGCATGAGCTCCTTCAAAGCCGAAGAAGTCGAGACACATCTTTTTGTAACGGGGCAGGTTTTGGAAGAAGCGCTCGTAGAGCGGTTGCCCTGCGTCCAGATGGTTGCTGGCGTAAACAGGCCAATAGCTTTCCTGTACGTTCATGTCGAGGTGGTAATCACCTGCCCAGGGAGGCAGGCTGCCGTCCTTTGTCCAGATGCCTTGCAACGAGATGGGGAACTTGCCGTAACGCGAACAACAGCCCAACTTGTACATCTCAACGTAAAACAGATTCTCGAGCTTGGCATCCGGAATGGTGAGAAAACACCTCTGCCAGTGGTCGCGCCAGAACCGGCTGTGACCTGTCAGGAGTGCTCCGGCAGTCTGTTTTGAAACCTCATTAAGATTCTTTTCGGCTTCCGGTTTAGGGTCCGAATTATCGGGCTTGTACACAATCGTCACGTAAACACTCAACTCTTGTCCGTTCAGCACTTTTTCATGCATGACGACGTATCGCCCGTTAGCGGGCAGGCGCTGTTCGAGCCATGCCCTGGAGCCGTTTGCTCCGATCTCAGGAGCGGGATAGCCCATGGCCGCCAATCGCTCCCGCGCAGATTGGTCAAGGTGATCGAGGCTCACCTTGAGTCTCTTTAGTCGCACCCCCGCAGGAAGTTTGAAACGTACCACGAGCACATTCTTGTCCGCGTGAACAAAGGCGCTCCAGCTCAAAGCGCCCGCGGCCAAGGTCAGCGTGCCTCCCGCCGCGGCATTGTAGAGATCCAGGCGCGCCGCATAAGCGCGGGGCTGCTCGCCGAAATCAAATTCCATCCGCGGCATAGGCAGCTTGGTTGGCGCAGGGTTCTTTGGGTTCCGCCCTTCTAACTCGAAGATACGCACTGCCTCATCAAATTGCTTTGCGGCAATCAACTCACGCATGCCTTTGTAATTGTAGCGTGGGTCAGTCGGCCATTTGCTGCGTGTCTCCCAAACGTCGTACTTATCAAGAGTGATGCGAAGTGAGTCGCCGTCCCCCCATACGAGAGCCCCCATATCCCCATTGCCGAGCGGGATACCTTCCTCCCACTCCAGTGGCGCTACTTCATAAACCAGATCGTGTTGCGCCAGGTACGAGTGCATCGGAAAAGTCTCGTTGGGTGGGTTTGGTGATGGCGGTCTCTCTGCCTTCTTCTCCGAGGTTGATTGAACTCCAGTGGCGGGCAGGAAGGAACTCCCGGCCGCGGCTGCAGTTTGCAGGAACTCTCTTCGCTTCATTTTGGGCATGTGCATGTTCCTTATATATGAATTCCAATTGGCTTCCGGCGGACCGACATCATATACCGGGCCGCCACTGAATGCCATCGTTCGGTCAGGTTTTGCAGCGATTTCGCAATGTACCGAACGATGGCTGTGAGGTGGCTGATTTGAGCGCGCGCGGCTGGCTTTTCCGTGTCCGGTTTTCGGATGGAGTGTGCGCAGTCAAGCGACAGGGGAAAAGGCAGCTTTCGACCCCCACCGGAAGAGGAGGGCGTAGCGGGCCCGGAGGGGCGCCGGCATTCGAATTGGCGGGCGGTATTAGCATAACCTTTAGGTTGAGTCGCACTCTGGCCAGCGATCGTCTGCTGCTGCCGGCCGATGAAGGGGGACGAATTTGAGGGAAAAGCCGCTGATTGCGAGGGTGCAGGGCGATGGGTTAATGCGGGATCGTCGATGCTGCGGTATCCTGGAAGCTGATCTTCTCGACCCAGCCCCACGACCGCCGGGGAGCCACGCTAAATTCGTTCGAGAGGTGACTCAAAATCATTGACACGTTGCGTTGGTCTAGATCCAAAAAGAGAGGGCGATATGAATCAGCTCTTATGCTCAGTCCAAGTCGAAGCTTCGCGACCTGTCGTCGAGACAGGTCGCGCACGTCCCCCCATCATCGTCGCGCCGGACCCTGTAGAGTGTTCCGCAAGTGTCGCAGCGGCGCATCCTACCTTCCTTGTACGTTTCGCCACAAGCGAAACAAACATATCGTTCCTTCCCAAAGGTTTCTCCGATATCCCTCGTATCGACAAGCGTCTCTCGCCCGCACTCGGGACAGTCATGAAGAGGATACTCTCCACCTTCTTTTTCAACGTCGTAATGCGTAATGCCAAGGGCATGCCTTATCCAGAGGTCGGCGGCGTCCTCAGGGCTTGCTTCGTCGCGGCAGAATAGGCAATGCGTCGGGTCCCCGAGCACCAGCGTCTCCTCTCCGCATAGGCAGGCAGAACATAAGATCACCAAGCCCTCCCCGCGGGCGGCTTGGAGACTCGCCTGTATATCCTTCAGCCGCTGGCGCATAAACTCGCTAAACTCCGACAACCGCTGAGTGATGTGGCGAAGGTAAGTCTTGCAAGGCTCATCCCAGCCTTCAGGCCTTAGGTGCTCCCAAATGAAGTCAACAACGATCGACGTCAAGCACGCACTTGACGCCCGAACAGCTTCTGTTGAGTCGATGATACCAAAGTGCTCCAACCGGTTTCGCTTCTCTCTGACGCTCCTAAGCACTTCCTGTTTTGGGTCGCTTATCCCGAGTTGAGCAGCATTCCTAAGCCGCTTGAGGGATGCCTCGAAATCGACACTCTTGAAGTCGCCTGATTCAAGGGCTCCTATGCTGGCCGTGTCCGGGTCACGAAAAATCAGAGACCAGTGCTTCCTGCGAAGTGCTTCTTTGAACAGAAGCTCCACACCTGAAGACATGTGCAGCAGGGCGTATTTCAGGTCCGCCTTTGTGTTCTCTTTTGCCGACATTCGGTCCAACGCCTCGGCTATGAAGTCGAGCGCGTTTTCCAAAAGGTCCCACTTGAAGTTCACGCCCAAGCTCTTGCTCTCTTTGACCACCGAACCCCCCCCCCAGGGCATGCTGAAAACGGAGCGGCTCTGTAGGCTCTGCCGCTGGCTGGAGCGCACAGGGACTGCCTGCCATGTCCGTACTTTTAGTTAGGCGTGCGGGTGCATAAGTCGAGACTCCGCACGCCACCAGCGAACTGCACATTAAGACTAAATGATCAACGTGCCACTGTCCTCTTCCACTTCGCGGAGGTCGCCAATGTTACAGAAGGCGACCGACGTGTCTGCCTTGGTGAGCTCCAGAAGCTGATTGGCTAAAGGGCCGAACTCGTTGTCGGTCGAGGCGAGGCAGGTGCAGGGAAAAGCGGCGGCCTTGAAAGAGAAAACGGCGGGCGACTGCGATTTCACCGAATCGAAGAAGTAGCAATGGCCGCAATCGAGCTCAGGATGCTTTGGGCAGCGGTTCCAAAAAATCAGGGGCTGAAGTGGTAGGCCAGTGCCTGCATTCACGATAAACGCTTCATCCTCCGCGAAAGAGTGTTCTCCACTGTATCTGGAGATTTTAAGGAACGCAGCCGGACCGACTGCATGCCGAAAATTTGCCTGGAATCTTTCCCCAAACCGCTCTTTTCGAACTTGCTGAAATAAGCCGAACTTGCTATCTGTAAAAACCTTCTGAAGGACATTTGCGAGGATATGGACGGGTCGGACCGTATCTATTTCCTGGTCGCTGACTTTGCCGTGTTTTTCATTGGCTATCTCAGTCACGAAGCGGTCTATAACCTCATAGAGCGGCGGTTGGGTTAGCTCCCTTAACCCGGCGCAGAAAACGGCGTTCCCGCCTGCACTTCCCAGGCTTACCTGAAGGAGCTTCCACAACGGTCCCGCGGACCGCTTTGGAAACCCTTTGAAGAGGCAGGAAGCACCACGCCCTTTGTGTGCGCAATACTCGAGGTATGCGAAATATGCCGCAATTGTCAGTGCCGCCTCCGCGAAATCACGAGCTGCTGAGACGAGCCTAGCCTGGTCGCTCCGAACATAGTTTGCCAAGGGTGCGGCCAACGGATAGGGCAAAGAAGAGATAAGTCCGCTCAGGTCATTCCAGGACTTCTCTTCTGCGCGTTTTTCATATACCTCGATTGACGCTTGGCTTACGTAAGATACCGAGGTGTTGCTAGTGCCGAAGTCGAGGCCGATGTACGCTTCCGGAAGTGAATCAGGCTGACCCAAAGTCATGTCAAGGTAGAAAGGTCTGGCCCTAGTCGCGATGGTCTCGGAGTCGTCCCGGCCAGTCTTGTAAATGAATCTTGGAATCGCGGTGCCGTCCTGAGTGACCGTGAGTTCGACCTGCAACGCCTGATCGTATTTGCAGTCCTTCGGCGTGAACGCCGTATGCTCTTCAACGTTCTGCAAGCTTCCGACCTCGTTTGGGTCAAAGCTGGACCGGAGAAAGTAATAATCCAAACGCTGGCTCGGGTCTCTGTTAAGTCGGACTTTCCACCTCATTGGTTGACCCACGAATCTGCTGAGTGCACTTGAGGATGGCAGTAGGACCCCGCCGACATCACTCAAAGGTAACCCGGGGCTTTTCGGCTGGAACCGCTTGAGCTCATAGCCCGACTCGTCCGGGTCCAGAAGGAGACACAGCCTGTTGTAAGTAACGCAGGCAAAATCACCTTCCGGCCGGCAAAATCTCCGAACGCATTCCACCGCGAGTCCCTTCGCTACTACCTCCTGGTAGTCCTTGAGTTCTAATATCTGGGCGTGGCTCAGTTCCTCGGAGAAATCGCGCTTGAGGAGCTCTCTGAGCCACCTAATGTTTGCCGAGCCTCCCGAGAGCAAAACCACTGTGATCGGAGCAGCATTTAGCTCGTCTCTACCCCGGTCGAGCACCGTCTTGACGACACTCCTGAGCTGATCCTCCCAGACCTTCTTAACGAACACGTTTCGGAATTCGCTCACGGACAACTGGCAATTGATGACAGACGAGCCGGGCACGAACGGATTGTCAGGGATCGCGACCGGAACCGAGATGGACGCGGAGGAATCGAGCCGCCAATCTGTAATGGATCTTGACAGCGCCAACTTGCCATCTTCTATCTCGTGAGAAAGGTTTTGGAACTGCTGAAAAAACTCCCTCTGCTCCTCGGATATCGCTTCTAGACCGATCTCGCCTCGCCGCCACTTGGGATAATGTTTAAGGCCGGTATTCAGTTTCGAGGTGAGGCCCTTCGCGCTCAGGTACTTCCGCAGCAGCGCCTCCACGACCATTCTGTTGACATAGAATCCACCGATCGGTTTGGAGGCGGCGGATCGTGCCTTTGACAGCAGCCTTGTTTCATTGAGGTCGATCTCGCCCTCCTTTGTCGTTTCAATTATGCACACGTCGAACGTCCCTCCGCCAAAGTCAACCACCAAGGCATTAATCTTCTTGCTGCCGACGAGGAGAGGGTGCCTGCGACCATGTCGGTAGTACTGGAACACGGCGAAGGGTTCTGGCAGGAACTTGATACGGGCATCTTCGAACCCCTTGCCCAGCAACATAACTTTGAGATTCCTTCGATAATTCTCGAGCCAGTCCGGAGAAACGATCTCGCCCTTAGAACTCTGTTCGGGCATGGCTTCCGACTCCAGGGCAGAGGATGATTCTGTCAACATAGAGAGCGGCTCAGCCACCATAATACTGGGTGCCCTCTTGAGATCCCTTTCAGCCATCCACCCGTTAACGTGCTGCAAAACCTCGTGGATAAAGTCAGCCGTCAGCTCAGCCGCAGACTTCTTGGCGCCGGAAGCGGTTGGGAAGAGTCGCCTCCCTCCGATCGTGCGTTGCTTAATGTTCCCGAGGTCGATTTTGAAATCCTCGTTGAGTTCCCGTCGGCTCTGCTTTAAACCGAGTGCCTCTGATCCAATAGCTACAGGTCCGTTCTTTCGGTAGTAAAGGACTGTAGGGATGTTAGTGCTGCCCTGGATGTCTACAAGGCCAATCGCATTGATAAGAAGCCCCTTGTCACTCACGCTCGTCAACCCCCGAATTCGCATTCGTCATTGGTTGTGAGTGTACCATAACCTCGTTTTGGAACGTCCTCCGAGAGCAGCGAGTAGATACAAGCGCGGAGCTGTTTTGTAGGTCCGCGGCCCTTGGGCGGGATCGATGAGAAAAGCCGCAGACCTTTAGCAACAGGTTTGCGCTACCGGCTTCCGGCGGACCGACATCATATACCTGGCCGCCGCTGAATGCCATCGTTCGTGAAGACCGGCGGCAGGCTGGTCAAGCATTCCCGGTACTACTGGCAGATGCTGGCCCAGAGCCATCTCACACGGCGGTTGTTTAGGGGCGTGGTGCAGCGGATAGAGGCTCTTCCGGCGCCAGCCTGATAGGGTGCGGCCACGAAGAGGAAGCAAACCGGACGAAGGAGGGGGGGACGGATAAATGAGACAAACGACTCCAAATGGGCGGTTCGATATATAATCGCCGGTCGGCCAGCAGGCCAAAACGGAAATTCTGGTTTACGGTGGCAGCAATGAAAGCTCTTCAGCTAGTGATAGCCTTGCCCGTTCTTTTCGGGATGATCTCGAATCTGCCGGTCTCCCCGGAATCTCCGAGCGGCACCTTGCCCTCAGTCGGAATGACAGTCCGCAAGTTCAAGGACGAAAGCCGCAAGAACTGGCAGAACACGGGTCCGAGGCCCGAGAACACGGTAATTTGGTACCCGGCTGCCGCGAGATCGAAGATCGCGGAAATGCGCTACGGAGATCCGTCGCAGACACCCTTTTTCACGCCATACCTCGTAGCCCAGGATGCAAAGCTCTCCGCAGAATCGGCGAAGCATCCGGTTCTCCTGCTGTCACACGGATCGACTGCTCTCTCACTCGAGCTGATGTGGCTCGGCTACTACTTTGCGCAACGTGGATATATCGTGGCGGCCATCGATCACCACGGCAATACGATCGCCGAAGGTGTTCGGAATATGGTGCCCCAGGCTTTTTTGATCCCTGGGGAGCGCGCCCTCGACTTGAGCGCGGTGCTCGACAAGCTACTCAGCGACCCCGAGTTCGGTCTTCATATAGACCGGGGTCGTATCTTCGCGGCGGGTCATTCCGCAGGAGGGAGCACCGTCGTCGCTCTCGCTGGAGGGCGATTTGACATGGCGCACTTGCAGGCATTTTGTGTCTCGCCGCAAGCGGATAACGGTTGTGAGCCACATGACATGATTGCCGCAGCGTTGGCTCGAGTCCAAGATCTCGAGCGGACGGACCCGGTAGTGCAAGCAGCGATGAGCCGTCAAAACCGCTCATTTGCGGATCCAAGGATTAAGGGCGTTTTTGCAATGGCGCCCGCAATCGGCGAGGCTTTCACGGAAGCAACCGTTTCAGGGATTCGCATTCCAGTCGATATCGTCGTCGGGCGGGCCGATACCGTGACGCCTCCTGCGACCAACGCGGAGAGGCTTGCAAAGCTGATCAAGGGAGCAAAATTCACCGTGCTTTCCGGCAATGCGGGTCACATGGTTTTTGGGAGCCTCTGCACTCCGCTTGGGCAACGGACGTATGAGGGATGCCGGGACGAAGCCGGCGTAGATCGCATGGCTGTACACTTTGAGGTTGCCGAATTGGCCTATGCATTCTTTGCAGCAATACGCTCTTTTTGAGGATTTTTGACGACCTCAAATTATAGAACCTATGAAGACAAGGAAGCCCTTGAGCACGGCCGGCGAGAAAAGCCGCAGACATTGCCCTGTACCATATAGTGCAGGGCCTTGAATAACAGGTCCGCATTGCAAGCTCGTAAGTTCCTGTTGTTTTAGCAAACATTTTGCGACTTGAGTGGGGCGGCGTCTCCTGTCCATTTATGGCAAGTCATGGTCTGAGCTTGCGCGAAGCGTCTTGGAGTGCGGTAGCAGCAGCTACCGCCTTTCTCGCTCTAGCTCTGGCGCGATTACGGTATGAATCAATGGCGGAAGGCGGTAGCTGCTGCTACCGCACTCTAAGGCCGGCTTCGCCGGCATGAAGGGCGCTCACACCGAATTCCGACCCACAAAACACGTTTGGTTGCGGCTCTGGCGCGCTGTGCTACAAACTGCGCATCCGGGCCAGCGGGCCTGCTTGCAACGGCCCCCATCCGTGATAAGATGACTCCCATGTTCCTCTCACCGGTTGTGATTCAGTTTCTCCTGGGGGCCGCTCTGCTCGCGCCGTCCAGTCCTGCGCAGCGGCTTCAAAACTTACTCAGCGACTTGCTTATTCTCGACACCCACATTGATACTGCCAACTGCATTGTTGACGAAGGTTACCAGCTTGCTGAAGATCACTCCTACTACCAAACGGATATCCCCCGGCTGCGGCGGGGGCGCGTAGGAGCAGTGTTCTTCGGCGTCTGGGTGGAGCAGGAATTTCCCTCGCAGGTGTGGGTGACGCGAACTCTCGATTTGATCGATGCATTGCGGGAGCAGGTGCGCCGCAACCCACAGGACCTCGAAATGGCGTCCACGGCGGACGACATCGTCCGCATCCACCGATCGGGGAAGGTCGCCGCGCTGGTGGGCCTGGAGGGCGGGCAGCTTATCTCCGACAGCCTGCCGGTGCTCCGGGATTATTACCGGCTGGGCGTCCGCTACATGACCCTCACCCATTTCAAGGCCAATGATTGGGCTGACTCCAGCACCGATCCGGCGGTGCACAACGGCCTTACGCCCTTGGGGCGCGACATTGTCCGGGAAATGAACCGGCTGGGCATGATGGTCGACATCTCGCACGTATCCGACAAGACATTCTATGATGTACTCGAGGCGACGCGAGCGCCGGTGATTGCCTCGCACTCCTCGATGCGTGCCTTGTGCAACGTCCCCCGCAACATGAGCGACGACATGATTCGCGCTCTGGCGCGCAACGGCGGCGTGGTTTTCATCAACTTCGCCATGCCCTTCCTTGATGATAAAACGGCTGCTGCCTTCGCCCGGATAAACGCCGTGCGCGAACGCGAGATCGCGGACATGATGGTGCTCAACCGCAGCAATCCGCGCCGCTGGGAATTGAGGCGCGATATCTTCCAGCGGTACAACGCACAACTGCCCCCGGTGGACATCAGCGCCGTGCTGCGGCACATCGACCATGCCGTGCAGACCATCGGCGCGGACCACGTCGGCATCGGCTCGGACTTCGACGGCATCTCCGACATGGTGCCGAACGGCCTGGAGGATGTCTCTAAATACCCGGCGCTGGTGCAGGGGCTTATCGACAGGGGTTACTCCGATACGGACATCCGGAAGATTATGGGAGAAAACCTGCTGCGGGTTATGCGGGCGAACGAGGCCGTGTCGAGACAGATGGCTGGAAAATGAGACGCCGCGAGTTTCTGCAATTACCGGTGCTGGCTGCCTTCCTCGGATCCGTGCGGGGGAAGAAGAGAATCGCCGCCCTCACAACCACCTACCACGTGCGCTCGCACGCCGACGACGTCATAACCCGTTTCCTGGAAGGTTACTGGATCAATGATCGCTACTACGCCCCATCCTTTGAGGTGGTGTCGCTCTACATGGACCAAGTTCATCCGGCGGACATTGGCTACCGGCTGGCGGGAGCGTACAACTTCCCAGTCGTCAGATCCATCAGCGAGGCGCTCACCCTGAGTACGGGGAAGCTCGCCGTGGATGGCGTCTTGCTCGTGGCGGAGCACGGCAACTATCCGTTCAACGACCACCAGCAGCAGCTCTATCCTCGATTCAAGTTCTTCCAGCAGATCGTCGACACATTCCGGAACTCGGGGCGGGCCGTTCCGGTGTACTCGGACAAGCATCTGTCATGGAGCTGGGCTGAGGCGAAACAGATGTATGCCTGGTCGCGAGAGCTGAAATTCCCGTTGCTGGCGGGCTCCTCGGTTTCCGTCACCTTCCGCCGCCCCGAACTGGACTACCCGCTGGGGGTTGAATTCCAGGACGCCCTCATGGTTGGAAACGGCTGGGTAACCGACGGTGGGTTGTTCCATGATCTCGAAACCTTGCAGTGCTTCCTGGAACGCCGGAAAGGCGGAGAGACCGGCATCCGGGCTGTGCAGCATATCCAGGGTGACGAGGTCTGGCGCGCTGCCGAGCAGGGAAAGTGGTCGCGAGAACTCCTGCACGCCGCCTTGTCGCGGGCCGAAAAACTCGGCCCCGGCCGCCCCGAGGACGTAAAACAACCGGTCGCTCTTTTGCTCGAATACAACGATGGGTTCCGAGCGGCTGTCGTGGCTTTGGGCGGTCTGGTGAACGAATACCTGGTGGCCTTCCGTGTCAAGGGCCGGCCGAACATCGACAGTACGTTGTGCTACACACCGCCCGAAAACTCGAATAACTTCAGCATGCTGGTGCACGGTATCACCGAGATGTTCGCGACGGGCCGAAATCCGTATCCCGTCGAGCGAACGCTGCTTACTACCGGCGCGCTGTCGTTTCTTATGGAGTCGGCCTACCGCGGTCATATACGACTCGAAACGCCGGACCTGCGCGTGAGGTACACGGCGCCGGCGCAATCGTTTTACGGGCACGGAAGGGGATCGTGATGCCTGGCGATCTTCAGGAATTGACCGGCGCGAACGCAGCTCCTGGAAAGCTGGCGGGCGGCTTCGGTTTTGTCGACGGTCCTGTATTCAGTCGTCGCGGTTACCTGTTGCTGAGTGACACGACGGCGAGCCGGATCATGAAATGGGAGGAGGGGAAGGTCAGTGTCTTCCGGGAGAACAGCCCAACCACCGGCCTGACTTTCGATCATCAAGGCCGGCTGCTGGCTTGCGAACGGGAACGGGTCACGCGCACCGAGAAGAACGGCAAGATTACGGTGCTGGCGGACCAGCTCCACGCGCCCCAAGATCTGGTTTACGCCATCGATGGGAGCATCTATTTCTCAGACGCGGCGCCGGCGCCCGGAGCTCCCGCGATCTACCAGATCACGCGCCAAGGGAAGGTGCGGGTCGTATCGCGTGATTGCGCCCTGCCCAGTGGTGTGGCGCTGGCGCCGAATCAGCAGAAGTTGTACGCCGGCGATACACTGGGCCGCAAGATATGGGTGTATGAGATCGCGGGCGACGGCGCGCTGCGGGGCGGCCGGTTGTTTGCACGCGCGCCTGCACGCGGCCTGAAGACGGACGAAGGGGGGAACGTTTGGGCCGCCCAAGACCATGCCATCGCCGTCTTTGATGCCGAGGGCCGGGGCCGGGGCGAAATTCCCCTGCCGGAAGATCCGAGCAACTGCGCCTGGGGCGATGGTTTCCGTAACCTCTACGTGACGGCGGAGACCTCCATTTACAAGATCGAAACGAAAGTGAATGGTACGCGTACTTATTAGCATCCTCAGCATTATTGCACTCGCCGGCTCCTTGCGAGCCCAGTTGGAACCGGGCTCGCCATCCGCCGAAGGCATGTCACAAGCGCAAATGGAACGAGCCTCGAGCCTGATCCAAGCGGAAGTCGAGTCGGGACGCATGGGAGCGGCCGCCCTCCTGGTGGCGCGGCACGGCCGTGTCGTGTTGCACAGAGGCTTCGGCCAGCTCTCTGCGGCGCCGGACGCGCCCGTCGTGCGGCCGGATTCAGTGTTTCTGCTGGCCTCGATTACCAAACCGGTCACCGCCTGCGCCTTGATGCTGCTGGTGGAGCGCGGCCAGGTTTCCCTGGGCGATCCTGTCAATCACTACCTGCCCGAATTCACGGGGGGCGAGCGCGATAAAGTCCTGGTGCGGGACCTGCTGAGGCATACCTCCGGGCTGCCGGACATGCTCCCCGAGAATATCGACCTGCGCCGCGCCCATGCGCCGCTGAGCGAATTTGTACGGCATACCATCACCACGCCACTGTTGTTCCCTCCGGGTAGCGAATTCCGCTATCAGAGTATGGGGGTCCTGCTAGCAGCGGAGATTGTGGAGAGGCTCTCCGGAACCCGATTGCGTGATTTCGAAAAGAGGGAAATCTTTGACCCGCTGGGCATGAAAGACAGCTCGCTCGGCTTGGGCGGAAGGCGCCTTAGCGATTTGGTGATTTGCTCTCCGGCGCCGGGCGCCGACCAGGCTGACGCCGAGCGCTTCGGCTGGAACACCCTCTATTGGCGTGACCTGGGAAGCCCGTGGGGCGGGATGCACAGCACCACAACGGATCTCTCCATCCTCCTACAGACATTTCTGGATGGCGGTGCGCACGCAGGCAAGCAGGTCTTCAGCCCCGCTACGGTGAAAGTGATGACGTCGGACCAGAACGCGGAGCTTAAAGCTCCCTGGGGGCTCGGTTGGGCGTTGGGCCGCTCGCGCTTGTATGCCTTAGGGGATCTGGTCTCGCGAGAGGCGTTTGGGCACGTCGGCGCCACCGGCACGATGGCCTGGGCCGATCCCGAAACACAGGTTCTGTGCGTGATTCTGACCAACCGGCCCTATTCCCTGGACGATGGACGCTTCCTGCGCCTCGTGTCGAATGCCGTCGCCGCCTCGGTGCAACAGGTTTCACACGGACACGGGCAACTCCCCGCGAAGTAAGGCTGTGGCCTGGATCTGAAACCCACCTTCGACGACCGCTCGGCCGGCGGCGAGCAGGGTAGAACTCGACCGCCCCGGGTCCTTTTCTCGCTGGCCCGCTGCAACTGACGCATCACGACGCAGCGCGAACTTGCGCTTGGCGGGAAACTCTCTGTTGCTTTGTTTCTTGGCCATGGTGCACATCTCCTCGCGCTAGAATGCCAGTTCGCGGGTCTTGTAGTCATGCCTGCCGTTGGGATGTCTGGAACCAGCCAGGGCGCATGACTCCCCGCAACGTGACGGCAGATATCAACAAGCGGCGTCTTCGCTGATTGGCGCAGAGCGGAGCGTCGCGGATCGGCGGTCTGCGCCGGTTACGTGCTTCCATCGGTGCGGAAGAGGCTTTCCGAGAACTTCTCCGGTTGTTTTGGAGCTGCCTTGGAAACCTGGGCTTCCCTTTTCCCGAGCGTCTCCCGGTACTCCCTAGCCTCGGGCTGCTTCATGAACTGTGCACTTAACCCTTTGCTTTTGACGAAGGCCTCAACCTCGTCGATCGCCACATCGCGATAGAACTCCCTCCTCCGGTTCACTAGGTTGAGCCGTCGTTCAGCGAAGAGCTGATGCAAGCCGCCCTCAAGTTCGGGAGCGGTTAGCGCATACGTCGCACCGCACAGCTTATTCCCTCAAAAACGCTCCCATCACCAATGCGTGCCACTGTCACTCAATTAATGCGCCTGGCGCGGAGGCTCGTATAGCGCGCGATGGCCTCAAAGTCCCGGTCCTTGTGCCAGACCGGCACGCCGTTCTCGATGGCGATGGCGGCAATCAGGCAATCGGTGGAGGCGCGAATGGTATAGCCCTTCGCACGCCCCAGGCGGAAAATCTCCGCCGCCGATTCGAATAACGCGATGGGCAAAGGATCACTCAGCACGGGTAGCGCCAGCAAACCCTCACGAACCGCCTTGCTTGCCGGATGATCGGGGAGGCCCTGAAGGACCTCCTGAACGACGGGTCCACAGGTGACGAAATCCAACAACTCCGCTTCCGTCACTTTCGAGCCCAGCGCCCCATTCAGCAATTCGATCCACACCGAGGTGTCAACCAGGGTCATCGTCGGCCTCGCGGTCGGTTATTGCCGGGGCGACGCCTATGCACTCCATCCTCGCGCATCTCCGCCAGGTCTCCCTGCCAAAGGCCTTGGCCAAAGGACTGAGACAGCCCCTGGATCTTGCGAACGCGGAGGACCTCCTCCAAGGCAAGGTTGACGGCGGCAGAGTAGGTTTTCACTCCCAGCAGGCGGGTTACTTGATTCAGCAACTCTCCGTCTAACACAAGATTTGTGCGTTTCATGCGCGTAGTATACACCATCTTATCCAATGACGGCTGAAAACTGACGGCTAATACAGTGCGACGGCGTCCAGCAGCTTGCTCTCGCCGTTCATCCACAGCGCATACTTGAGCCGATACGGGGACTTCATGGAAGCCGCTCCGATCTCGCCGCGATTGTTGATGGCGATCATACAACAGTCTCCGTCTTTATTCCTGGGGTCGGTGTTCACCATGTGGCGCAACAACTCGATGCAGGCGTCCTGGGGAGACATGCCGCTCGCCATGTAGTGGACAATCGAAATACTGGTGCAGTAGTTGGTCATCAGGTCTCCGTCGCCGGTGGCGGAGGCGGCGCCCACGTTGTCGTCGGCATAGACGCCGCAGCCAACCAGGGGAGAATCTCCCACGCGGCCGGGGATTTTCCACGCCAGCCCTGAAGTCGAACACCCCGAGACCACGTGGCCTTTTCCGTCGGTCGCCACCATGCCGATGGTGTCGTGGGTTTCGGAAGTCACCCAATATGTTTTTCGCTGCGGGTCGGATTTCCAGTCCATCCATTTCTTGAGACTCTCGGGGGTGAGGAGTTGCTGCGGCTCGAATCCCATTTTGATCGCGAAGCGGAAAGCACCCTCGCCCGCCAGCGTGGTGTGCCGGGTCCTTTCGAGCACCCGCCGCGCTACGGAAATCGGGTTCTTGATGTGATGAAGATTACAGACCGCGCCGGCGTGATGCCGCGTTCCGTCCATGATGGCGGCGTCAAGCTCCACTTCGCCATCTTGGTTGGGAAGACCTCCGTAGCCAACGCTCATTACCTTCGGGTCGTCCTCCGGGACGTTGATTCCTTTCTCGACCGCATCAAGAAGACTCCCACCCGCTTTGAAAACTTCCGCCGCGCGCTCGTTGGCCGGTTGCCCGTGGACCCATGTAGAAAGAAACACCGGCCCTGACTCCAACGCCGACGCCGGTCCCGTTTCCATAGCGGCGAGCGCCGCAGTTCCCGCCATGGTTTTCATGAAGTCTCGCCGATCAATTACTTCCATTCCTCCTCCTTTGTGAAGACTGGATTCAGGAGTCAGAAGTCAGGAGTCAGTAGGCGGCATGTGGAGATTGTGTCCTGTTCCCACCTAGCACCTACCCCGTATCCGCTGCTACCTACCCCCTTCTGACTCCCGACTTCTGGCTCCTGGCTCCTGACTCCTGACTTCCGACTCCTGGCTTCTGACTCCTGGCTCCCGAATCCCGAATCCTGCCGTCCCCCACCCGCCGCCTCCCGGTGTTGCGATTCTCAAGATGCTACCTTGCGGTGCGTTGAAGGCAGCCTTTGAAGGGAGCTTCAGAATACGACCCGGCAGGATGAGCTCATTCTTTCCTGCTTTGCCTGGCTTGCCCCCGGCCAGCCCATAAGGTTGGAATCGGCGGCGTTCAGAAAGGATGCTACCGCGAACATCCGTGAGGAACTCGACCTCGCGGATGATGCCGTCGCCACCACGGAATCGCCCTTCGCCGCCTGAGCCGCGGCGCAGCGAGTAACGCCGCACTCGCACCGGGTAGGCGGATTCGAAAGCCTCAATGGGCGTATTGAGTGAGTTGGTCATGTGGGTATGGACTCCACTCAACCCATCTGCTGTTGGACGGGCGCCCATTCCCCCGCCAATCGTCTCGTAATAGGCAAAGGGTTCGCCGGTGCGTGGATCGGCGCCGCCGAAGGAGAGGTTGTTCATCGTCCCCGAGCTGGCTGCTGGAATCCTGCCAGGAAGCGCTTTGGCCAGCGCCCGCAAAAGCACGTCCACGATTCGCTGCGAGGTCTCGACATTCCCCGCAGCCACCGCTGCTGGAGGCTTCGCATTCACCACGCTTCCGCCGGGAGCGCGTACTTTGATGGGTTCCATCAAGCCGGCGCAGGCGGGAACCTCTTCTCCCAGCAGGCAGCGAAAGACGTAGAAGACGGCGGAAGTTGTAATCCCCAGCACCGCGTTGACGCTTCCCCGGCAGGCAGGAGAGCTACCGGCAAAATCCACGGTGGCTTGGCCGCGCCTTATCCGGATCGACACGCGCAGCGGCACCGGGTTGTCGCTGAACCCGTCGTCGTCCAGGAAATCCTGGGCAGCATATGTCCCATCGGGAATTTGCAGAATGGCTTCCCGCATAAGTCGCGCCGAGTAGCCTTGTAGCGACTCGAGGTAGAAGCGGATCTTTGGGACGCCGTACGCTTCGAGCAATTCCAGCAAGCGACGCTCTCCCAACCGGCAGGCTGCCACCTGGGCCATCAGGTCCCCCTCGCGCTCGACAGGTGTGCGCACGTTGGCGAGCAGCAGTGCCAACACATCTCTCTGAACGGCCCCTCTCCGAACCAGCGCCACCGGCGGAATCCGCAAGCCTTCCTGGTAAATGTCCTCGCTCAAGCCCATCGAGGCAGGCTGTGCGCCGCCGATATCGGAGTGGTGGGCGCGATTGGCGACGTAAAAGACAGGCTGCGGCTTCCGGCGCGGATGAGCGGCGGCCTTATGGGGTCGCACGACGGGCATCACCAGTGTTATGTCCGGCAGATGAGTGCCGCCGGCGTAGGGGTCGTTGAGCATGGCGATGTCGCCCGGCTCGAGTTCAAGGGCTTCCAGGGCAGCCGCAACGGACATGGGCATGGATCCCAGATGAACCGGCATGTGGTCGCCCATGGCCACAACGCGGCCCTCACCGTCAAACACGGCACAGGAATAATCCCGCCGTTCCTTGATATTCGGCGAAAAGGCGGAGCGGCGTAGCGCGGCCCCCATCTCCTCAGCCACCGAGTGGAAGAGGTTCTTAAAGATCTCGAGTTCTGCCGGGTCAATACGTATCATTGTGAATAGCCACAAGTCATGCGGGGCTCCGGACTGGTTGGCCTGCCCCTGCGGTTCCTCAGTACCGCATCGAACTGGGTCTTGGCCCTCTCCCAAGGGGGCCGTCTCACAATTGGCAAAATCACTGTTTTTAGAACGAATAATTAATAACTTACGCGAGACACGGCAGGTGCCCAAGTCGGTAATATAGCCCTCTCCCTTGGGGAGAGGGTGTCCGGCGACGGCGCTTTCTCCAGCCGTCGCCGGACGGGTGAGGGGTTCCTTCCCTTCGCAAACCATCTTGTCCTGCTAAAGCTTCGCATCAGCTATAGTCTCCCTCTGCCTGTGCGGCCGGCTCCTTGCGGCGCAACCCAACCGAGGCTCAAAACGCGACATCGTCCTCGTGGCGCGACCGGAGGCTGAAGGCAAAGGTTCGCCACCAACCTCCCCTGCAAAATCGGGTTGCGGAGTACTATTGCTTCGCACAGCGGTGGACGACCGAGGCGCTACGGAAGAGGTCGGTTCGCGAAACTGAGCAAGAGACCCCTCACCCGTCGCGCTCCGGCTGGTGAAAGCGCCGGAGCGGGACACCCTCTCCCCGGGGGAGAGGGCTGTTAATTCAGTTCTACCCCCGGTGCCCACCTTAAGATCTGGGACACGCTCAGCCCAAGGGGGAGAGGGCCATAAATATCTCAGCACAAACGTCGAGACTCGAGCCCTCGCCCCATTCGGGGCGAGGAGCCCCGTGTTTTTGTGGTTCATCTGGTCCTTAAAATTAGGTTGAGACATCTGTCTACCTCGCATGAGTAATCGGGTGGTACGACGGTAGTGGAGCTGTACTCGACAACCACCGCCGGCCCTACGATACGGGTTCCCGCTCCGAGCCGCTCGCGGTCATAGAGACGTGTTGAATGAAAGCGACCGGCGAACCAGACCGGTTTTGTTTTCACCCGGGCTCGGGCGTCATCGGCATTGCCCGTCGCGCCTGCGCGCATTCGCGACTTGGGCATTTTGATCACGAGCCTTGACCTTAGGTTGACGATCTCCATGGCACGGCCGGCATGCGCATAGCCATAAGCTTTTTCATGTTCCTGGTGGAACAACCGGCGATAATTCGCCCTAAGTGGCACCGAAAGTTCGTAAGACTGGCCGGCGTAGCGGAGATCCAGTCGCCGCTCCGTGCGCGCCAGTTCCGCTGGAAATCCTTCCTTCTGAAGTTCCGCTCGCGATGCGCGCTCGAGAATTACAAAACGGTTTTCGAGGTCGCGCCTGAAATCCGCCAAGCGCTGCGAAGAATATTTCCCTTCCTCGGGCACAGGCAGGAAAACAGACCGGACGGAATCCTTGATGACGTCAGACAGCAGGATTCCAAGAGCTGAGAAGGCGCCGGGGTTCCGAGGCACGACCACTTTGGGAAGCCCTAGCGAGCGCGCCAAGTCTGCGGCGTGCAGTCCTCCTCCGCCGCCGAAGCAGATGAGAGCAAATTCTCTTGGGTCGTGGCCGCGTTCCACGGAGATTACCCGCAGAGCTTTTTCCATGGTGGCGCTCGAGACCGCCACGATACCGGCGGCGAGTTCCGGCGCAGTCCTAAAGCCGGTCTTCTGCGAATGTCGATGCAGGAAGTCTGCAAAGCCCCGTTCTGCGGCGGGGAGGTCGAGCTGGAACTCACCCCCCAGGAAGTGGTCCGGGTCAAGGCGGCCGAGCAACAAGTTGGCATCCGTTACGGTGGGTTGGGCGCCGCCTCTGCGGTAGCAAATAGGACCGGGCTTGGCGCCAGCGCTCTCCGGGCCGACGCGCAAGGCGCCGCCCGCATCCAGGAGCGCCAGCGACCCGCCACCGGCGCCCACTGAATGAACATCCAGCACGGGAACAGCCACCGGCAAGCCGCCCAGGGTGGTTTCGTTGGTGCTGCGAGGCTGGCCGTCAATCAGGCATACGTCTGTGGAGGTACCGCCCATGTCGAAGCTTATGGCCCGCGAAATCCCAAGCTGCCGGATAAGCCATGTGGATGCCACAACGCCCCCAGCGGGTACGGAGAGGATAGTCCTCACGGGCTCACGAGCCGCTCGCGCCGCCGTCGTAATGCCCCCGCTCGATTGCATCACGTAGACCCTGCCGGCTGCGGCTCTGCAAGGTAGGGGCGAGCGGCGCTCGCCCCTGGGCCGAACGCAATTCGGCCCTACAAGACTGTTGGAGGAAGCAGCACGCTTCCGCATGTCCTCACCGACGCCCTGTTCGAGCCGCTTGAGGTATTCTCCCATTCTGGGGGCCAGGAAGGCGTTTATTACCACAGTGGCCAGTCGCTCGTATTCGCGGAACTCGGGGAGAAGCTCGTGGGACACGGAGACGGGCACTCGCAGCCCTTTCAGCGCTCGCGCCACCAGCTTTTCGTTTGCAGGATTGAGGTACGAAAAGAGAAAACAAATCGCGACTGACTCGGCATGCAAGCCCTTCAACTTACTTCTCAGCCTTGCAAGTGCGGCTGCTGAAGGCCTCTGAAGAATCGTACCGTCCGCCACAGTTCTTTCCCTGACGCCGAGCCTGAGTGTTCGCGAGACAAGGGGCGGAGGCTGCCGCGCGTCGAGGTCGTAAAGTCGTGGGCGCGCCTGCCGGCCGATCTCGATGAGGTCCTCGAACCCTTCGGTGGTGACAAGCGCCACGCGCGCCCCTCGCCGCTCGAGCAAGCTGTTCGTGCCCACTGTGGTGCCATGAATGATCTCGACGGCCCCGGCAGGATGAAACGAGTCGGCCAGCCGGCGGACACCCTCCAGAATGCCACGTGAGGCGTCCTCCGGCGTGGAAAAGACCTTGAGGATCCTGACCTCGCCTTGCTCGAGGATGACGCAGTCCGTGAACGTCCCGCCAGTGTCAACGCCGACGCGCATAAGGAGAGTCAGCTTGAGCCGCAGAAGGCAGCAAAAGAATCACCATTTTACAGGATTCAGGAGTCAGCAGTCAGCAGTCAGATATTCCCGTTTTCCTGGCGGAACCCACACTTCTTCGCAGCACCGACTACGCAACCACATCGTTCCCACCCGCTCGTCGCAAGGACACAAATACGGGGGAATGAAGCGATGGCTATCGCTGTTAATGGTCTGGCTGGGCGTAGTACCCGGAGCGCGTGCGCGCCACTAGTCCGGGCTTGTCGATCTTAATATCGAGCGCATGGTACTCGTTTGGACCGTCCCCGGGAAGGCCGTCAAAGGAGAGGACGTAAAAGCTATTCGCGTCCGCAACGCACGCTTCGATCTCACCCGTCACATCGTTATTTGAATTGAAAACCCGGCCTCCACTTTGGGACGCAAGAACCTGCAGTGCCAGGTTTCCAAACTGCGCCTGTCCTGCTTTCTTCACTGGTTTTAAGAACTGCTTATATTCGAACGTTCGGAATTCGGACGCGTCCTCTGCCCCCAACGGATCGATTTCGTAAAGAGTAATGCCAGCCTGTCGCAGCCGGTCCGAAAAAGCAACAATGTGGTTGAAAATCTCCTCCTGCTGCTTTGTGGTCTGCACCGCTTCCGCCGCGTTAAGCAGGGGCCAACCCGGACTAATCCAAACCACGAGTTTACGTCCAGGCTTTGGCTCCTCGTTGGCAGCGAGCTGATCGAGGCTGTGGAGAGACAACTGTAGTCGTTCGTTGGCGCCGTAAAATCCTTGTGAGCTGACCATTGAGTGCAGACCGGTTTTCTTCTGTTGGAAGTCTGCAAGTACAGCGTTTCCGTCTCGAGAAGATGTGTCCCCGATCACTATTCCTGAATCGGAAAAGATGACCGTCGATACGGGGCGGGCAAGCTGCCCGCCGTTTCGCCGTAGAAACCTCTCGATTTGATCCCGCTCGAAGGCTACTTGTGAGACGGAAGCGTTGACGTTATCAACGACCAAAATGACTTCCACGGGCGGATCAGCCGTCGCGGCTCCACCCTGTACGGCCTGAAAAGATACGATTTTCGCCGGCTGTTTGTTGTCCAGGAGCGTAAAGTCTTGCTGTTGCAGGCCGGGGATCGGCCTTCCGGACTTATCGGTCACCACCACATCGAGCGTCATTTGGTGATTCGCACTACCAAGCGGGACAGATGCCGGAGGTTCGGACTGCGCCGCAGGTCCATTCTGCTGTGCAAGTCCAGAAACAAGAAAAAGGCAGAATACAAAGATCCAACCGCCGCACCGAGTACGCATACAAGTCACCTCACTTTGGTTTCAACTACGTTACCGGCAGGGCGACAAATCACCGGTCCAGGATTCCAGACCAACCACCGCTGAGGCAGATGCTCAAGCCGTCCCGTATCGGTACTCGTGTCGACGCACAATGTTATATTCTAATTACCTCCTAAAGTCTATACCCCTTAAGAGCCCTTCTGTTACGTCCCGAGTGGAAATGAGGCATGCGCCGCAAGGGTTGTATCGGCAAGCTGTCCGGCTTTCAGCTTGTAGTATCCGGCCGCGGCGATCATCGCGGCGTTGTCGGTAGATAAGGCGGGCGAGGGGAAGAAGATTCGCAATCCATGAACCCTCGAAGTTTCCCCGAAGCGCGCGCGCAGAAGGGAATTGCAGGCCACACCCCCCGAAATAAAAACCGAGTCAACTCGCGAGGCGTCCGCGGCCGCCAGGGTGCGCTCGAGGAGGTCACGGACGACGGCGTTTTGGAAGCTGGCGATAAGATCAAGTGTCTCTTGCGAGCAATGAGCACGCAGCGTATCTGTACTGGCACTTTCGAGGGTCTTGCGCCAGGCACGCCGCTCCTCGGCCTCGACGGCGAGCGGAGTGCCGCGGACCTGGTAGAGAACGGCGGTCTTGAGCCCTGAGAAGCTGAAGTCGAGGGGGTTGCCCTTCATCTTGATGCGGCCGAAATCGACCGCTTGTGCATCCCCCGAGCGAGCCAGTTGGTCGATGACCGGTCCGCCGGGATAGCCCAGTGCTAGCAGTCTTGCGACCTTATCGAGAGCTTCACCGGCTGCGTCATCTAGTGTGTGTCCGAGCCGCTTGTAATTGAAGACAGGATGGGAATTGGCCGGATGGCGACCTTCCTCGACCAGAAACAAGCTCGTGTGACCGCCAGATACGACCAAGGTCACAGCAGGGAGCCGCGCTTCGTCCACACGCTTCCCGGCCAGGCGGTCCATCCTGTTTTCCAGAAGCACGGAATGGATGTGACCTTCCAGGTGGTTCACGCCTACCAGAGGTTTAGCCAAGGCGAGGGCAAGGGCTTTGCCATAGACAAGGCCGACCAGGAGCGACCCGATCAAGCCTGGTCCCTCCGTTACCGCCACGCCATCCATCTCCCGTATTCCGACTTGCGCGCGCTGGCAGGCCATGTCGACGACGGGCTCGATATTGCGCAGATGCTCGCGTGAAGCCAGTTCGGGAACAATTCCACCATACTTTTCGTGAGTGGTGATTTGCGACGCGACAACACTGGAGAGAATCTCTGCGCCATCCGCCACAATGGCTGCCGCGGTCTCGTCGCAACTGGATTCGATGCCAAGAACCAACATGACGAAGTCCCTACACTAGATGCTAGCATAGATGCGACGGCGGGAAGGAGCCAGAAGTCGGGAGAGCAGGGGCTGGGGACTGGGGCTATGGAGTGGAAACTCGTTGCGGTCCGCGCCTATTCTCCGATTTCTTGACCTTTACCGGTTGCTGGCGACAGCTTGCCGCCTTCTGCTTCTCCCCAGCCCCCAGGCCCTAGTACTACTACGTTACGTTAAGGTGGACGGTTTCGTTTGCGAATTATGCTGCCACAATACGCGCACTCTCCGGTCCAGGTAAACAACAGGCGTTGGATCTCACGACGCGTCTGTGGCAGGG
>Ga0182027_10003796_pt1 | contig 23730 bp, 20 predicted proteins | sample 712E1DmetaG_FD_121300 | JGI IMG/M metagenome (GOLD analysis project Ga0182027, IMG submission 121300) | Permafrost microbial communities from Stordalen Mire, Sweden - 712E1D metaG (Illumina Assembly) | ecosystem: Environmental > Terrestrial > Soil > Wetlands > Permafrost | place: Sweden... | reverse complement strand
CGCGTCAAACGATGGTTCGGTCTCTGTCCCGGCGTTCGGGAAGCGCGGCTTGTACGCGTTTCGCCGGACTTCGTAAAAAATAGCCGGTCAAACGTCATCAGAAAACTCCTGTGGAACCAGATGGTCCTTCCCGGAGTCAATTTGACGGATATGCAATACGCTGAAATCGACGAGGCATTGCAATCGTTCAAGCCTACGACAATTTGGGGATTTACCTCCGCGGCGGCCGGACTGTCGCGCTGGATCAAAGAGCATGGCCGCTTGCCTTATGGCGAAGGCCCAAGGCTTATTATCACTTGGGCCGCCCCGTTATATGAACATGAGCGTGAAGTCATCGGCGAGGCCTTTTCATGCCCGGTCACGAACATTTACGGAATGCGCGAAGTGGGCCATATCGGGGCCTTATGCCCGGCGAATTCCATGCATGTTTTTCAGGAAAGCCATTTCCTCGAAACCGATGACAACGGCGAGCTTTTAGTCACCTTTTTAAGACCAACGCCCATGCCTTTTATCAGGTATCGCACCGGCGACATCGGGGAACTTGCGGTCTGCAAATGCGCATGCGGCAAAACGCTTCAAATCATCAAGGAATTGCATGGACGAACGGGCGAGGTGTTTACAACGGAAAACGGCCGCATGATTTCTCCAAATTTCTGGTGCCGCACGTTCATGGACAGCCGCCTTGCGGAACAGGTAAAAAGGTTTCAGATCGTTTACGCGAAAAACAAGACAATAAAAATACGAATGGTTTTGCCGGAAATCGACCGACCATATGCCGAGGCCCTGCTTCGTGGGATTGTATTGAAAAACTTCGACGCCCAAACCACCGTGCTTTTCGATTACCCGAAAGAGATCGCGCCGCAGGTTTCCGGGAAATATCAGATGGTAATCAATGAGACGAACTCACCCCATAATCCCCTCTCTTAAAAGAGAGGGGAAACCTGCGGGAAAACCAGCGAGGATAGGGGAGTTTTGGCTGAACCGGTCACTGAGCGAAGTCGAAATAACCAGGAAAATACCCCCTGCGGGGGCCCAGGAGGCGAGAACTTTAAAATGAAAAACTCTCTTTCCATTGAAATACTCAATGAATCCCGCCGCGACGAGTGGGACGCATATATCGATAAAAACGCACTGTCCATCGCCTGGCAGCGTTATGAATGGCATGACGTGCTTAAAAAACATTACGCCCATGATTTTTTTCCGCTGGCGGCTTTTCAAGACAATAAAATTTGCGGAGTTTTCCCATTGTACAAACTTCACGATAAAGCCACGGGTAACGCTTTGATTTCAGTCCCCTTTGCCGTTGCCGGAGGGATTGTTTCCGATTCGCCGGAAATCGAAAAAGCGCTGTTGGATCATGCCGTTGATCTTGCGAAGCGGCAGCGCGCCGGCTCGATAATCCTCAAGCAATATAAACACAAGGTCGAGGGCGATCTGCGGACCGATGGCACGTTTTTCAATCGCGAGTTGTCGATCGCGGGAGGATTGGACGCCGCCTGGCACGGCCTTGACCCTGAAAACCGCGAGATGATTTCCAAAGCGAAAACCGACGGATTTACCTTGGAATACCCAAGCGCGAACTTCGACGTTTTTTATAAAGTCTTGCTTGCCCATCATCATTGCCAGGGAATTCCCTGCGTGAGCAAGCGCTGGGTTGAGGATTTAATCACATCGAGCATGTACTCGATGGCCCTGGTTTTCCGCGACAATCGGCCCATTGCCGGGACCATGGTCAAGACCTTTAAGAAAACCGTATCGTTTCCTTTTACGTCAATGCTTCACGACAATGCGGTTTCGCAGCGTGCAGTGTATTGGCTCTATTGGGAACTTATTTCGCTGTATTCTCAAAAAGGCTACGAAATAATCCATTCCGGACGCATTCCCGCCGACGAATCCGTCCCAAAATTCAGGCTCGGCTGGGGCGGCATAAAACATGAATACTACTATCAATACTACCCCAATATCGCGCGCGAAACGGAATCTAAGGTCAAACGCGGATGGAAAAGGGATTTATTCACGATGCTTTGGCAGTACTTCCCTCGTCCCATCGTAGGAATTTTGGGTCCGAAAATCGTCAGGAAATTTCCTTAACCACAAAGCCCCTTGTCTGCGTCGCCGCTTCGGGCATAGTTCTTGCTGAGGATAAAGTATATTTCTTGTGCGGGCTGAGTTTCCGAGGGAGAACCACCGAAGAAGAAACTTTTACATCCAATAACCTATTAGACATACTATGAATTCCATTCATCAAAAATCCTTGTCGATAAAAAACCTTTTCTTTTACTTTTGTAAACCATTCGTTCCTCGCGGCATGCAGATTTTTGCCCGACGGTATGTCATCCGTAGGAAAAAATCACGTTATGCCGGTATATGGCCCATTAACGAACAAGCGGGCGCCGCGCCTGCAGGTTGGACCGGATGGCCCGACAAGAAACGATTCGCCCTCGTTCTTCAACACGACGTGGACACGCAAAAGGGACATGATAACTGCCGAAGGCTTATGGATCTGGAAGAAAAATTAGGCGTACGATCGACATTTTATGTGGTCCCGGAGAGGTACCGCGTTTCTCCGGAACTTCTCCAGGAAATTAAACAACGCGGCTTTGGTCTTGGTGTCCATGGGCTGAAGCACGACGGCAAACTGTTTTTCTCCTACAAAACATTTACGGAACAAGCGAAAAAAATAAACGGCTATTTGCGCTCCTGGGAGGTCACCGGATTCAGTTCGCCCTCCATGATCCGCAGGCATGAATGGATGCACAACTTCGACATAGAATACAGCACCTCAACGTTCGATACCGACCCTTTTGAACCCCAACCCGAACCGGCAAACACGATTTTCCCTTTTTTCGTATGCAACGACCCGAACAAAAAATGCTTTCTTGAAATGCCCTATACGTTGCCCCAGGACTTTACGCTCTTCGTATTGATGGGGGAAAAAACCATCGATATTTGGAAAAACAAACTGGATTGGATCGCGAAGCACGGGGGAATGGCCTTGGTGAATTCCCATCCCGATTATATGAATTTTAAGACCGGAACGTGCGGAAGGGAAGAATATCCGTTCCGCTATTATGAGGATTTCATACTCCATGTGCAGGAGAATTACAAAGATCTTTATTGGCATGCGCTTTCCGAAAAAGTCGCCGCATTTATAAAATCAGGCCAAACGGAAAGAACCGGTAAAAAATGAGAGTATTAACCGTCGCCTATACCTATTACGAATGCGATAATCGGGTCCGACGATATGCCGAAACATTGGCCCGGCGAGGTGATACCGTTGAGGTTGTGTCCCTCAAACAACCGGGCCAACAGCGGTGCGGCAGTCTTAACGGCGTCAAGATTTTCCGCATCCAAAATCGGGAGATCAACGAAAAAACCAAGTTCGATTATTTGTTCAGAGTGGTGCTCTTTTTGATCAATTCTTTCCTGTTTATCGCCAAATGCCAATTAAAAAACCGCTATGACCTCATTCATGTCCACTCGGTGCCCGATTTCGAAGTTTTTGCCGCTTTAATTCCCAAGCTCATGGGGACCAAGCTGATTCTTGACATTCACGACATCGTTCCCGAATTCTATGCGAGCAAATTCAATTCCGGGGGAAATTCTTTATTTTCCATGCTTTTAAAGATCGTTGAAAAAATCTGCTGCGCGTTTGTGGATCACGTGATCATTTCAAACCATATCTGGGGAGAACGTCTCGTTGGGAGATCGGTCGGGAAGGAAAAGTGTTCCGTGATTCTCAATTATCCCGATACGACGTTGTTCCATCGCACGCGCCCAAAAAGGGAAACTGGGAAATTCATCTTGATGTATCCGGGAACCATCGCCTGGCATCAGGGACTTGACATCGCGGTCAGGGCAATGGCCATTGCAATTCAAAAAAATAAAAATCTGGAATTCCATATTTACGGCAAAGGGCCTGAAGAACCCGCCATCGCCAAGCTGATAAGCGAATTGGACATATCCGACACTGTCAAGCTTCTCGGCGGCGCTCCCATGGAAGAAATCATTGAAAAAATGCTGGATGCGGATTTGGGGATCGTCCCCAAACGGGGGGACAATTTCGGCGGGGAGGCATTCAGCACTAAAATACTCGAATTCATGGCCATGGGCGTTCCCATGCTGATCGCGGAAACACGGATTGACCGATACTATTTTAACGATTCGGTCGTGACGTTCTTCAAAAGCGGAGACGAAAAAGACCTATCGGATAAAATCCTCGCCCTTTCCGCGAATAAGCAACGTTTGCGCGAACAAAGCCTGATGGCCCAAAAATTCATGGAAACAAACACCTGGGAAATTAAAAAGAATGACTACATCGACCTGGTTAATTCACTGACAAAACATACAACCGGAAAAGATTGAACAACCCCGCGGCTCGTCCGCAAGGGGTCTTCATGACTAATGAAAAACATGAATTGCTGCACAATCGCCTACTCGTTTTATGAACGTGACCAGAGAGTGCATCGCTATGCCGAAGCACTAGTTCAACAAGGATGGAACGCGGATTCCCTTTCACTCGGACGGGATCATAAGACCCAAACGAAAATGCTTAACGGAGTCAGGATTTATCATATCCAGAATAGGGCATACACTGAAAAAAACTTTTGGGGTTATTTTGTTCGGATTTTGAAATTCTTCGTCGCGGGAACAATTGTGTTAAGCTTCAAACACCTTAGAAAGCCCTATCAGCTTATTCATGTTCACAATGTGCCTGATTTTCTTGTCTTTATGACCGTCATTCCCAAGTTGACCGGAGCAAAGGTCATCCTGGATATTCATGATATTCTGCCTGAGTTTTTTTGCCAGAAATTCAACCATCCGTTCGGGTCGTTATTGTCACGAATCCTGTTGCTGACGGAAAACATTTCGGTACGGTTTGCCGATTACGTCATTACCGCCAATGACGTATGGCGCGAAAAAATAATTGCCAGGAACAAACTGCCCGCTCAAAAATGCTTGACCTTGCTCAATTACCCCCATACGGGCATTTTCAACGATTGCCATACGCAGCGTCGGGAAGGACGATTGAACATCATTTATCCCGGACATTTATCTCATCATCACGGCGTTGATATTACTTTTCACGCGATGACCATCATAAAAAAGAAAATACCCTTCGCCCGCCTGGACGTCTATCCGGCGTCATGGGTAATGCGGTATCGCGAATTTTTGGAAAAGCTAGTACGGGAACTTGAGCTGGAAAGTTGTGTCCGATTCCATGAAACTGCGCCTTTGGAATCACTTGTAAAGGTATATGCGGAAAGCGACATCGGATTGGTTTCTAAACGACCCGGCATTTTCTCATCGGAAGCTTTCAGCACTAAAATTTTTGATTTTATGGCCGCTGGGATTCCGATCGTCGCCACCAAGACCAAAATCGACGAGTACTATTTCGACGATTCAATAATAACGTTCTGCGCTCCCGAAGATTCGGCCGACATGGCGGAAAAGGTTTTAGGCCTTTACAGCGACCCCGGCCTGATGACGGCAAAGGCAAAACGCGGCAGGGAATATGCCGCAAGTAATACCTGGCATATAAAGAAGCAAACGTATCTCGATGCCGTATCCGCATTGGTCCCCAAATCCAAGAGCACGGACGTCCGATAAAACACATTGAAGGAAAAAATTAAAAATTGCCCCGTAGATTAGATAAAAACATAACGATATTTCTGTATGAACATCTTAAGAGGTATCGCGAAAAGCGTCCCCGGAATTCCATACCGATCTTGATGTACCACAGTATTTCATCGGAGGACGGCAAGTCGTCACATGCATATTTTGAAATAAACACGAAGCCTGATGTTTTTCGGCGACACATGAGCTTCCTTAAAAAAGAAGGCTACGAAACAACCGGGTTGGAAACACTGACTGAAAATCACTCTTTCGAGGACGGAGTGAAACGGGTGATCATTACTTTTGACGACGGTTTCCGTGATTTTTATACTTCCGCGTTTCCAATACTACGGGATTTTGGATTTTCCGCGACTGTTTTCCTGCCTACGCAATTTATCGGCAATGACGCGCCGGGCCTTCGGAACAAATACTATCTTTCGTGGCAGGAAGTGCGAACGGTTGCCGACCAGCAAATCGAGTTCGGATCGCATACGGTAACTCATTGCCAATTGATAAATGAAAACGGCCCCCGGATATCCATTGAATTGAAGGAATCAAAAAAAGTAATCGAGGACCGGATCGGACGCCGGGTCCGCTTCTTCGCTTATCCTTATGCTTTCCCCGATCATCGTAAAAAATTTACCAATATATTGCGGGCGAAGCTTGTTGAAACGGGATATGCCTGTTGCGTCACGACAAGAATCGGAACGGCGAATATCCTTGACGACCCATATTCCCTGAAAAGGATCCCAGTCAATTCCTTTGACGATGAAGAATTGTTCAAGGCCAAATTGAACGGCGCCTACGATTGGCTGGCCGTGCCGCAATTCATCGTGAAAAACTTGAAAAGGATTTTATAATGCATGCCTGCATGGTCGCTCATGCGTTTTATGATTGCGATAATCGTATCCGCCGATACGCGGAGACGCTTGTAAAAAACGGTTGGACGGTAGACGCTTTTGTCCTGCGGCAAAAGAACCAACCAATGAGAGGAACGCTCAAAGGAGTCAACCTCTACAGGATTCAAGAACGGACATGCAGGGAAAAAAGCAAATTCTCGTATCTTTTATGCCTGTTTAAATTCCTTCTGTGTTCGATGGCGTGGTTGGGTTTTAAAAACGTAAAAAAGAAATACGATATAGTTCACGTTCACTCGGTCCCCGATTTCGAGGTTTTCGCGGCATGGCTTCCTAAAATGATGGGAGCTAAAATAATTCTTGACATTCACGATATCGTGCCGGAACTTTACCTTAAAAAATTTAATTTAAATAAGAACACATGCCTTTATAAACTGTTGCTCTTGTCGGAAAAGCTGTCGACCCGTTTCGCGGACTATGTCATAATCGCCAATCACATCTGGCAAAAACGGCTTATCGGCAGATCGGTCTCCGAAAAAAAATGTTCGACCATCTTGAATTATCCCGATCCGGATATTTTTTTCCCTTGCCGGAAAAAGGGCGCAAACCGGAATTTTACCCTTTTGTATCCGGGTACATTGAGCATTCATCAAGGCGTTGGAACGGTCATCAAGGCGATGCGCCTGATAAAAGACAATCGCTCCGATATAGAATTTCACATATACGGCAAGGGGACCGATGAGGAATATTTTAAGGGGCTTTCGAGGCAATTGGACCTGTGCGACGTCGTATTTTTCAAAGGCCTCGTCTCCCTGGAGGAGGTTGCCGTGGCCATGTCGAATACCGACATCGGCATTGAACCCAAACTGGCGGAATTATTCAGTGATGAGGCTTTCAGCACGAAAATACTGGAATTCATGCTGCTGGAAGTGCCTATCATCGCATCGGTGACCACCATACATAACTATTATATCGGCGACGATCTTGTTAAATATTACCCATCCGGCGATGAAAAAGCGCTTGCAAACGCGATTGTTGAATTACGCTCCGATGCTCAAATGCGTACGCGACTTGTTGAAAATGGCAAGAATTTCATCGCCAAAAACAATTGGGGCGTGAAGAAATCGGAATATCTGGATGTGGTTGATCGGCTCATGAAGAAAAAGTGATAGTGGAATTTAAAAAACGATAAACTTGCATTATCACTTAAAGGAATCGTCATGTTTATGCATAAACATGTTATAATCACTCCCGTCCGCGACGAAGAAAAATTTATTGAAAAGACGATCAATTCCATGCTTTGTCAGACATGCCCGCCCAAGCAATGGGTTATTGTCGATGACGGCTCTACCGATGAAACCGGAACCATCATTGATCGTTATCAATCCCAATGTACCTGGATTACCGTTATTCATCGTGTCAATAGAGGGTTTCGGAAAAACGGTATCGGCGTCATGGAGGCCTTTTATGAAGGGTATGCCGCGTTGGCCGATGGCGAATGGGATTTTATTTCAAAAATAGACGGCGATCTTTCCTTCGGCCCCGATTATTTTGAGAGATGTTTCATGCATTTCGATGACAATGATTTATTGGGGATCGCGGGAGGAGAAGTCGTATCATTCGTCAACAATCATGAAATAGTCGATAAAAACCCCGCCTTTCACGTTCGAGGGGCCGCCAAGACATATAAAAGAGAATGCTGGAACGATATTGGCGGTCTTTATAAACTTACGGGTTGGGATACACTCGATGAAATGAAAGCGGCGCAAAAGAAATGGAAAACGCGACGGTTGCTCGAATTAAAGCTTATCCAGCATAAATTAACAGGCAGCGCGGATGGAACCTGGAAAGATGCCGTTAAAAACGGTCTTGCAAATTACATAAGCGGATATCATCCATTGTTCATGGCCATAAAATGCATCAAACGCGTTTTTCAGCGTCCTTATATCATCATGGGGATTGCATTATTCCTTGGTTACATAAAAGGATACGCGACTCATGCCCCAAAAGTGGATGACCGGGAGCTAATAAAGTTCATTCACGAACAGCAAATACGGAAATTATTATTTAAAAAAAACATGCGGGATTAAATATGTGCGGTATCTGCGGGAAAATTTATTACAATACTGAACGAAAAGTTGAAGAAGCGTTGCTTCATCAAATGGCCGACGTCATTAAGCACCGGGGACCCGATGGGGCGGGTTTCTATTGCAAAGAGAACGTTGGATTAGGACACCGGCGTCTTGCTATAATAGACCTGGAAACCGGCAGTCAACCGCTTTCAAATGAAGACGGCGCAGTATGGATTGTTTTTAACGGGGAAATTTACAATTATCTGGAGTTGCAATCCGATTTGAAACATCGCGGACATACATTGAAAACACTAAGCGATACGGAAGTGATCGTTCATCTTTATGAAGAATACGGCTGCGATTGCGTCAGGAAATTGAGGGGCATGTTTGCGTTTTCCATTTATGATCAGCGTAAGCGGTTGCTTTTGATCGCTCGCGACAGGGTTGGCATAAAACCTCTCTATTACGCCGAAACCCCGGATGGCTTGGTTTGGGGATCGGAAATAAAATCAATTCTTCAAGATCCAACGGTCCCGCGAACAGTTAATACCCAAGCCATGGATACCTTTTTAACTTTCGGCTATTCGCCAATGGAAAAAACACTTTTTCGCGATATTAAAAAGCTTTTACCCGGGCATTACCTCACCTGGTCCGCCGGACAACACCTAAAGGATACGAAATACTGGGATTTATCATTCGAGAAAAAGAAAAAAGAAAGTTTAGGCGTCTGCAAAAAAGAATTAAACGAGATCATGGAGGAAACCGTCAAGATTCATTTGCTCAGCGATGTGCCGATTGGATTCTTGCTGAGTGGTGGCGTGGATTCAAGCGCTCTATTAAGCATTGCGCGGCATCAGACAACCAAGGAAATATCGACGTTTACCATTGGGTTTGACGGCAATGACATTATCGATGAACGCCCTTATGCTCGGATGGCTTCTTCGGCATTTGGAAGCAAACATTATGAAATGAGCCTTTCGGCGGAACAATTCATTGACTTCTTGCCTTTTTACGTGTACCACATGGAGGAACCCGTTTGCGAACCTCCGGCCATATCGCTTTATTTCATTTCAAAACTGGCCAGCGAGCATGTTAAAGTTCTTTTATCGGGAGAAGGCGGCGACGAAGCATTCGCGGGATATCCGGAATATCGTACCATCAGTTTAATTAATTTTCTCAAAAATGCCGGTATACCTATCCATGCGATCATGAAAATGATTTCGCGATTGCCCATTAATAAAAGTATCGTCAATAAAATGCTGCGATATAGCCAGGCGGCTGATCGCAAAATCGAACAATTCTATTATAGCAGGACATCGGGACCGACGGCATATTATCCGTCACATTCGCTGGATTATTGGGTGGCAGGCAATAATCTTTCCGATACAGATTCCCCCGCGGCACGAATAATCGAACGGGTGCTTCATGATTGCGATTCCGAAGATATTCTCGATTCCCTTCTTTATATCGATACCAAGACATGGCTGCCCGATGATTTGCTTATTAAAGCCGATAAAATGACCATGGCGAATTCGGTGGAACTGCGCGTGCCGCTACTGGACCATATCGTCATGGAATACGCGGCATCCTTGCCTTCTTCATACAAAGTACACGGGGTGAAAACTAAATATTTGTTAAAGGATGCATTTAGCGCTAAAGTGCCGGCCGCGATTCTGAACCGGAAAAAGGCCGGCTTTCCAACTCCCTATTCACGATGGATGCGTACGGGCGCGCGTGATTTCGTTCGTGATATGGTCTGTGGACGCAAGGCGCTGGAAAGAGGGTATTTCAAACCGGCGGCCATGGAGAAATTGGTATCCGAACATGAGCATAACGGGGAACACGCAAAAGAGGTCTTTTCGCTCTTAGTGCTTGAATTATGGCAAAGGAACTTCGTTGATGGCTATTGATTTCATATTTTATGCAAATAGAATCATTGCTTTCTCCTTGATGAAATGCCGGAGTTGCGAGATGGGAACAGGTTAAATGCTCCAAGCAGGCATCAATCCCATAGCGTGTTTGTTCTTGCTAATTGCCATCGTTGTCATTTTACGCTCGTCGCGGCAGGTTGCGGTCGGATGCTTCCTGGTTTCAGCCGCGATTATTCCCCTCGGGCAACAGATTCTTGTTCCGCCATTGCATTTGTATTTTCTAAGAATTCTTATTTTGGTCGTCATAATCCGAATATTCATTGACAAAGAGAAACCTAAATTTACTCTTAATAAAATAGACCGGCTCGTTATTTATATGTATGCTATACAAACGGTGTGCGGAACGTTGCGAGGTCCAAATCTTGAACTTTTTGGCAACGCTTTCAATGCATTAGGATCGTATTTTGGCATTCGTATATTATCTAGTTCCTTCAACGATATTAAGGTGCACTTAAAGTATATGGCGGTAATTGCCATTATCGTCGGATCGGTCATGACGGTTGAGAGAGTAACGCATCGAAACCCGTTTTTCGTGCTTGGAGGAGTGCCTGAGTTTAGTGAAATTCGAGATGGAAAAATACGCTGCCAAGGTCCCTTCAGGCATCCCATACTCGCTGGAACGTTCGGAGCCACTTTATTTCCTATGTTGGTAGGATTATGGATGGTAGAACGACGGTACCGGATTATTTTATATTTTGCCATTCCTGCTTCGATTCTTATAGCCTTTAATGCGACATCATCAGGCGCGGTTTTAACGTTGCTTTCGGCTGTAGCCGGATTTGCGCTTTGGCCGATGCGCTATCGAATGAAACTTTTTCGTTGGATCGTCGTTATTTTCCTCACAATTCTTGGTTTTAATATGAAGGTGCCGATTTGGTGGATTATTGCAAAAATCAGTGATTTAGTCGGTGGCGGCGGGTGGCATCGATCATATTTAATTGATGTTGCAATCAACCATTTTAGTCAATGGTGGCTTATAGGAACCTCGTATACGGCGAATTGGGCCCCAAGCGGTTTGGTTTTACTCGTTGACCCTAATAATATGGATATTACTAACCAGTATATCGTAGAAGGTGTTGCCGGCGGCATCTGGGAATTTTGTCTTTTTTTAGCGTTAATTGCCGGTTGTTTTAAAATAGTCGGCCAGCTTATACATCAAAGGGAATTAGCGAAAATAAGCCCGAAATTGTCCTGGACATTGGGTATTGCGCTCGCAGGACATTGTACGGCCTTTATTTCAATATCATATTTCGACCAAATCATAGTATTTTGGTTCTGGCTGCTTGCGGTAATTTCAAGTACATCAGAAAGTTTAAAAACTTCGGAAAATAGCGTGATTATTCCCGAATCCAATGAATTCGCGTTGGCGAGAGGTGAGTTGCGATGAATTCAGAAATTGACAAAATACGTGTTCTTTATAGCTTTCCTTTGCGTCTTGGCGTCGGCAGGATCACAACGACCGCCTGGTATCAAATCGATGGACTTGGAAAAGCAGGCGCAAAAATTACGGTGTATCCTTCCGCAATCGCTAAAACTCTTGCAAATGGGATCATCGTTACTCCAACATTGGCTCTCGGAAAATTACGACTCCCTGTCAGGTTGCTCGGTCGCATTCGTACCGCCGCGCTTCACGACCGGATAGTCGCACATCGATTAGAAAAAATTGCCTCTCAGATCGATATAATTCACACCTGGCCCATAGGCGCATTGGAAACATTGAAAACTGCAAAAAGGCTGGGTATTCCAACCGTATTGGAGCGATGCAATGCGCATACCCGCTTTGGCTACGAAGTGGTTCAGAATGAATGCAAGCGCCTCGGCGTGGAGCTGCCTCCCAATCATGAACACGCATTTAATCATGAAATTCTGAAAATAGAAGAAGAAGAATACCGTCTGGCCTATCGGCTGCTTTGTCCGTCGGATTTTGTTGTTAAAACATTTCTTGATCGAGGTTTTAAGAAGGAGCAATTGGTCCGGCATATTTACGGCGTTGACGAACACATTTTTTATCCCGATAACAGGCCCGTCAATGAATCAAACGGGATTACCATGCTGTCCGTGGGCGTGTGCGCGGTCCGAAAAGGCTTGCATTACGCCTTGCAGGCCTGGATAGAATCCCCCGCAAGTAAAAACGGCCGGTTCTTGATCGCCGGAGAGTTTCTGCCTGCCTATGCCGAAAAACTCTCCGCCATGCTCGCGCATCCGAGCGTGAAAGTGCTTGGACACCGAAACGACGTGCAAGCGCTCATGCGCGAGAGCGACATTCTTGTTTTGTCAAGTATCGAGGAAGGGTTCGGCCTCGTGTGCACCGAAGCCATGGCAAGCGGCTGCGTTCCGCTCGTTTCCAACGCATGCACCGAACTCTGCGTCCACGGTGAAAATTCCCTAGTGCACCCCGTCGGCGACGTTAATACCCTTAGAGATCATATCTCCCTGGTGAATGCTGACCGCAAATTGCTCGGGAGGTTAAGAACGGCGGGGTTAAAAAAAGTACCGGAGATTACCTGGGATGCGGCCGGTAAAAAGTTGCTGGATGTGTATCGCGAAGTTATTGGTTCATATTCGCGAGAGCACGCGCAGAAATAAATGCGTTTTTATTAAATGGCCCCCATCCTGCTGAATACATTTTCAATTCGCAAGTTTAATAAGAAAGAAATAGCGCTTTATTTATGCCCATTTTTCAAAACATAGCATTTTTTTTATTTGCCGTTATTTTTTCAAAGGGTTTTGAAGTCGCGCGGTCCTACATTCTTGCGTATAAATTAGGACCTGCCCAATATGGATCCTATATCACCTTGTTGCTCATTGTTTCGTATAGTCCGATAGTTGCTTTGGGCACTGTTGAGACCTTGCTTAAATTGGTGCCCTATTATCGCGGTAAAAACGATATAGCCCGAATAAAAGAAATTGAAGGAAGCGTTCTTGGTTCTATTGTGATTGCTGCGATGGTAATTATAAGTTTTGCGATTTTCACTCCGATAGTGCTGCATATTATTCCTTTAAAACAAAATCCCTATTTAATCTCCATTGTTTTTCTCTCTGTCGCGGTGAGCTTCATCACAGCTTATTTCTATAACAGGTTTGCGGCTTATGAAAATTTTAAAGCCGCTGGAAAAACCGATATCCTTCGGGCCATTGGCGCATTACTTATTGTCGGCGGAATGGCATGGATTTGGAATTTGTGGGGAGCGGTACTCGGCCTATTGATTCTTGAAATTATAATGCTGATTATTATCTATAAACGTAATATTCATTTCCATGGTAAGCCGATTATCAATTTCAACCGGGCACTCATGGCTAATGCCGTTTACGTTGGATTCCCTATTACGATATTGTGGTTTGTAATGACCTTGCAAGGCACTGTCGACAGGCTGGTGCTTGCGGGATTTCTTGGACCGGTAGCAGTGGGGCACTACGGCTTGGGTTTATCGGTAACAGGATTGCTGATTCTGGTTCCAACGGTGGTAGGCCGGGTATTATATCCGGCGGTCAACAAGCGTATCGGCGAAAACGCCGATCCGGAATCTATTAAACGAATCGTCCTTTTCCCAACCTATACTTTAAGCGCGCTTTTAGCGAATGTACAATTAGGAATATTATTTTTACTTCCAGTGCTCTATTGCGTTTTGTTGCCTAAATATCAACCCGGATTATTAGCGGGAAAAATCCTGCTTATCGGTTCTTTTTTCGGCTGTTTGCTCCGTAATGGCGCCAATTATCTTATTGCGGCAAATGAACAAAATAAATTTCTTTTATACATAATTATGTCATTGATAGTGACTGCCGTTTCAGATATCGCATTTGTTCATTTGGGGTGGAATATTCAGGGTATTGCCTTTGGAACCAGTATCGGCGGATTGTTTTTGACGACATTGGTATGGCGCAGGGCCTTGATTAAGCTGGGGTGCAGAAATAAAATCGTAATACAATACATTCTTACAATATACTTTCCTTTTATCTTTGTTCTTTGCAACGGAACAATCGCGCATATATTATTCGGTTCCAACACCTCACATTATTCATTTAAAATCATTTTATTTTATTTGAGCTCCTTTTTAATCTTGAATGTTTCCTTGGGAATCATGCCGGATTACCGGAGTCAACTTTCCTATTGGCTAAAGAATATTAAGTCGCGGATACCTGTCAGACATGTCAATACCATCAATGAAAATTAGCGTTTTTTGTAAGTAAAATGTTCAGGCCATTATTTCAATTTGAAATTTGGCGAAGGAGTAGTAATTATGAAACAAAAAGTAATATGTAATGTTGTATTTTGTATAATTATGCTGTTAGGTTGTTCAAAAGCGACAAATTGGTATGTTGACAATGCAGCAACAGGAAAAAACGACGGGACATCCTGGGCAAACGCCTGGCACTCATGGGGGGCTATTGTTTGGGGGTCTCGTGGTGTTTCCGCAGGCGATACCCTTTTAATTTCTGGCGGGACAACTTCAAAAACGTATAATGAAAAAATGTGGATTGGCGCAGGCGGTACGCCTAACGCATGGTTAACGATCTCCTCCGGTAGGTCGACTGGCCACAATGGGCAAGTAATCTTTGACTTGAAAGACACGTGCGATCATGCCGCAGAATGCCCTGCAAATTATATTCATGTTACTGGTCTTGTTGGCACAAATAAAAATATTGTCCTAAAAAATACTAATACTCCGGCCACTCAACAAAATAGAGATTTTGGGATAGGTATTTTTTGTGGAGGGCAATCTTTCCATATTTGGGAGGGAATACAAATCCAATCCTGCAATAATGGCATTTCTTACAATGGCGCCAATAATATTGAGATTCGATATTGTTCACTGAGCGATATACGGGGAGACTGCGCAATGAAATTTTCAGGAATCCTGGGTAGTGCTTCTACCGGATTTGATAACTATAAAATCCATGACAATGTAATAACATTAAATGCCGATTTCGTTGGAGGGAATGGCGGGCCAGATGGAATGCAGACCAACGGCGGGATGAATTTCTATAATAATATTGTTAGAAGCATGAATGGTGTAATATCACCTGGTCAGCATCCAGACGGCATCCAATTCTTTGGCAATTACGTCAAGGTACACGGTAACTATTTTGCCAACTTCCTCAATTCAGGATGCAAGTACGAGCCTTTGTCACCAACGACGTTTTCTGAAGAGGTCTATTGTTACGACAATATCTTCACGGTTGATGATGCTGCATTTTTCGCTAAGAAAGGGAATAACGGGAAAGGATGCGAATTTGGGAGTAATCAGGAAATGGACAGTTCTAAAAATATCGTTATTGCTAATAATATTTTTATTGATTTGGTTGGATTAGCGATTAATGGTAAAATGACTAGTACCAGCGGTAACCCATATAGTTTCATTGTTGAGAACAATATTATTTATAATTGCGCTCGATTGACTACGGGAACCAATTACTCAAGCGCTGTAGGACTTAGCAAGGCCACAATTGATTATAATTTGCAATGTGCTGGCCCCCATGGTTTTGTTGGGATAGTTATGGATTCCATTGGTAATGATAAGTTTTCTCCCTTCACCCAACTCCATCCAAGAAAAGGAGTTCCATCTTTCGTGTCATATACCGAACAGGGCGGACTAAGTAATGACCTTCACTTAGCCCAAAATGATAATGCCGCAGCCGGCATGGGGATAACATTATCGCAATATTTTACGATTGATAAAGATAACAGGCTAAGAACCGGAGTTTGGGATCTTGGCCCCTATAAAGGGACCTGGACAAAGCCGGAAGCCCCACCAATAATACAGGTTCATTGTAAATGATTATTTTCATAATTTAAAGTCTGAATCGAATTTACTTATGCAACGTAATATTTATAATATAATCCAATCTCGAACTGGTTTAGAAAAGATAGTGCATTTATTTAATAAGATTCATTCATTTATATTTACGTTCTTTTTTTCTAAATCATTCCGTACTTTTGGCAAAGGAAGTAGAATTGTCTCTCCAATACGCTTTGCAAATTTACACCGTATAAGTATAGGAGAAAACGTTTTCATTGCTCAAGATTGCTGGATTCATGTTATTGATGAACATAATGATTCTATGGAACCTGAAATTAATATCGGCAATTTTACGGGTATTGGAATGAATTCCACGTTAACTGCAGCTTGCAAAATTATTTTAGAAGATCATGTTCTATTGGCACGAAACGTATTTATTTCCGATCATTCCCATCGTTATCAAGATATTTCGCTTCCCATTATGTTGCAAGGCTATGACCATATCGCCCCTGTGACCATTGGAGCGGGATCTTGGCTCGGGCAAAATACCGTTGTTTTGCCCGGTGCGAATATAGGAAAGCATTGTATTATTGGGGCGAATTCCGTGGTTACCCGGCCCATTCCCGACTATTCGGTCGCCGCAGGATCTCCGGCGCGCGTCATTAAAAAATACGATTCGGATTCAGGTAAATGGATACGTGTATTAAACCGATAGTTTATTCCGCGTTCACTTAAAGCAAAAATCAATTCTCCCCTAAATGTTATTTCGAGTTACATACCTTTTTATCAGCATATTGGTTTTTATTTTTGACCAGGCATGCCGTTCTGTTTTATTCGCATTCAGGAAATCCCCCGCGGGCTTATGCGTTTTTATAAATTATCATACAGTCAATAGCGCCAACGCGCATTTATTTAAAAAACAACTGGCGTCATTAATTAATTTTGCGCTCCCCCTTCAGTCTTTTTCCGAACAAGAATTACCAACCACCCGGTATCATTTCATTATAACATTTGATGATGCGTTTAAAGGTTTTTATGAAAACGCCTTTCCAATACTTTTGGAATTAAAAATCCCGGTACTTCTTTTCATACCAACCGGCTATATGGGACGAAGGTCCAATTGGGTCGATTATGGAGGCGATAATAAAGTCGGTGAAGATGTTTTATCGGAAAAAGAAATACATGAACTGGTAAAATCCGGACTGGTGCAAATAGGTTCTCATAGTGTTAACCACAAAGACATGGTACTGTTAAACGATATGGAGCTGACGGAAGAATTGGTGAATTCTAAGAAAACCCTTGAAACAATAGTTTTGAAAACGATCGATGCGATCAGTTTCCCCTACGGAAGTTTCAATCAGAGAGAGGTTAATGCCGCTGAAAGAGCCGGTTATAAATATATGTTTTCCGTAACTCCCCAGAGAATATCCGGGAGAATTACGCCGGGACTGACCGGACGGGTATCCGTGCAACCTTACGATTCCAAGATTGAATTTTTATTAAAAGTATATGGAGCTTACCGATGGATCCATACAGCTTCAATCGTGAAAAAGAAATTAATAAATCTCATTGGCTTTCCTCATTAAACCGCATTCTTGAAACATGAATACAACTAATTTTGAAGTCAGAATTGATACGATATCGGATGATGAATGGAATGACCTCCTTAATTGTTTCGAAGATTCGAGCATATACCAAACATCGACCTACGGCCTTGTTCGATGGGGTAAAAGAAACCTTAGCCGAATAGCCATTTTCGAATCCGGAGTAATAAAAGGAATGGCCCAGCTCAGGATCATTAAAGCCGGACTGCCGGGATGCGGAATCGCGTATATTCGATCTGGGCCTCTTTGTCAATCCCGTGAAACCGACTTGTCGCAAAATACGGCTTCCGAAATGACTAAATGTCTGCATGACGAATATGTGCGGAAAAGGGGCCTTTATCTTCGCGTGCTCCCTAACGCGTACCTGAATACCGATCAGGAAGGCGTTTTTCAACGCGCTTTTCAGGAATCCGGATTTACGAATCCAAAACGATTTGCGCATGAACGCACCTTTGTTATTGATTTATCGCCCCCAATTGAACAATTGCGGAAAAACCTTGCCCAAAAATGGCGCAATCAATTGAACCAGGCGGAAAGAAACAACCTATCGATACAAGAAGGACAGGGGTTGGAAGAATACGGAGTTTTTTTAAATATTTATGAAAAAATGTGGAACAGCAAACGATTTGAAACAAGCGTCGACGTCAAGGAATTTGCGCGTATTTGCGCCGAATTGCCGAAGAATTTCAAACTTAAGATATTGATCTGTTATCATGAAGGCCTTCCGGTAAGCGGGGTCGTCTGTTCGGCAACGGGCAATAAAGGGATTTATTTGTTGGGCGCGACATTGCCCGATGGCAAGATGTGGAAAGGCGCCTACATCCTGCAATGGAAAATGATTGAATGGCTGAAAAATAATGGATATGCCTATTATGATCTTGGCGGGATCGATCCCGAAAAAAACCCCGGAGTGTACCATTTTAAAAACGGGCTATCGGGCCAAGACGTCAACTTCCTGCCGCCATTTGACGCATGTGAAAATCCAATCAGCCGTTCATTCATGAAATTAATCGACTTTATCCGGTTGAGACCTCCTAAGAAAAATCCCGCTATTCCTCAATGAACGGTCCACCGGCCGATTCGAGCCATTAATTTTATCCAATTCGACTTCATAAATATCATTTATCTTACTAGTAAAGGATACATAAAATGAAACTATCAATCGTCATTCTTAACTGGAACGATCGCTCCCACCTGATTGAATGCCTCGACAGCCTTAAGAATTGCAGCGCTACGCGGGAGGTTGAAATCATCGTGGTTGACAACGGATCGACGGATGGTTCGGCCGAAGCGGTAGAGCGTGATTATCCCCAGGTAACATTATTAAAAAACAAAGAAAATATAGGGTTCCCAAAAGGAAACAATCAAGGTATCAGGGCTTGCGGCGGGGAATATATTTACGTTCTTAACTCCGACATAAAAGTCCTTGGCGATTGCGTTGACAAACTCGCCGATTACCTTGATGCTCATCCCGACGTTGGGATGGTCGGTCCGAAGATATTAAATGGGGACATGACGCACCAGAGCTCGTGCAGGAAATTTCCAACTCTATGGAATAATTTTTGTTCGGCTTTTGGCCTGACCAAACTTTTCGCGGGTTGGAAGATTTTCAGCGGCGAACATATGCTCTATTTCAAGGGAGATAAAACCATCAATGTCGATGTCCTTGTCGGTTGTTTTTGGACGGTTCGGCGCACGGCCCTCGATCGTTTTGGATTGCTAGATGAAGGTTTCTTTATCTATGCGGAAGATGTCGATTGGTGCAAACGTTGCTGGAAATCCGGATGGAAGGTTGTTTTTTATCCGGATGTTGAAGCGATTCATTACCGTGGAGCGAGCACCATGGCAAAAGATCCGGTGCGTTTCTCGGTAACGCAGCAACGTTCCGTGCTGCGGTATTGGAAAAAACACCATGGCTCCATCAAATGTTTGGCGATTGGCGCCATTCTTTTTGGCAGATTGATAATTCGCCTAACAACCTCCATGGCGTTATCGTTCCTTAATCAAAAGAACCGAAAGGCGAAAGCCGAAACCATAAAAGTTTCGATTGCATGTTTAAAAGCTTTATTTACTACCAAAGTGGTCGTATAAATAAACAAAAATTGCTTGTATTTAAATAGACGGTAAAATCAATGTCTTTCACAAACGTTTTTCCAAGATTAATTTTATATTTTAAGAAACACGGGATTAAAGCGACCATATCCCGTTTTGGACTTTCATTTTCCCGGCTTTTTTCAAAAAACAAATCGGTCATATTTTACATAGACCTGCCATTGTTTAACCCTTCATCAACGATCTTGCCTGAACATGCCGATATATCGCGGGTAAACCGATTCTCGTCCATTGAAAAAACAGATATCGAAAAAATAGCCGCTATTACCGTGCCGGAAACGTCCAAAAAAAACATGATGGAAAGATTTGATGCGGGAGCTTGCCTTTGGCTATTGAAACTCAATGGCATGCTCGCGGCGTATGGCTGGACATTACTCGGTAAAACCTTTGAACCCTATTTTTTTCCTTTGGGTTCAAACGACGTGCATCTGTTCGATTTTTATGTTTTTCCGGAATTTCGAGGGAAACGGTATAACCATGTCTTGTTATCCCATTTAATGGCCGAATTATGTTTAGAAAAACGAAGCAAAGCATTCATTGATACGTATGAATGGAATGCCTCCCAACTACACTCTTTGGCCCGAACGCCGTTCATTAACCTTGGTGTTGCACGAAAAATAAATTTATTTAATTCATTGATTGTCCTATGGAATAAACAGCATTCTCATGATTACAATAAATAAATAAAAGAAAGGATACCTGCATTATGTCAGCATCGCTGGTAACTGGAGCAGCCGGATTCATCGGTTCGCATGTCGCCGATCACCTTTTAAAAAAAGGCCATACGGTCGTGGCTCTTGACGATTTGAGCGGGGGATTTGAAGAAAACGTTCCCCATGGCGCCGTTTTTTGCAAAGGTTCGATTTTGGATGTCGATCTATTGGAAAAGCTGTTCAAACAATATCGATTTGATAACGTCTATCATTTGGCCGCCTATGCCGCGGAAGGTTTAAGCCATTTTATCAAAAGGTTTAACTACAATAACAATGTAATCGGGTCCATTAATTTAATAAACGCTTCCGTCAATTATGACGTGAAATGTTTTGTTTTTACGTCTTCCATCGCCGTTTACGGCGCAGGCCAATCGCCTCTGTCCGAAGTCATGATTCCCGTTCCCGAGGATTCCTATGGCATAGCAAAATTGACCGTTGAGCGTGAGCTTCAGGTATCGCATGAAATGTTCGGCCTGCGTTATGTGATATTCAGACCGCATAATGTCTATGGCGAACGGCAAAACATCGGCGACCGATATAGAAACGTCGTCGGTATTTTCATGAACCAGCTATTGAAAGACGAGCCGATGACTATTTTCGGCGATGGAGAGCAGCAACGGGCATTTACCCATATTAGCGACATCGCGCCGATCATCGCGGAATCGGTTGATTACGAAAAAGCATCCAATCAAATATTCAATATCGGCGCGGACATTCCTTTTACCGTAAACCATTTGTCCGAAGTGGTAAGCAAAGCCATGGGCAAGAAAAGTAAAATCAATTATCTGCCCTCTCGAAATGAAGTTAAGATCGCCTTTTCCGATCATTCCAAGGCGGAGAATGCCTTTAGGAAGCCCTCCAAGGTTTCTTTGGAAGAGGGGATCGGCCTTATGGCGGAATGGGTGAAAAAACATGGTGCTCGAAAAAGCAATGTTTTTAAAGATATAGAGATTCTTAAAAATCTCCCGCCAAGCTGGAAAAACGCGCTGCATGAGGCCATGTAAATTATGAAAACGTAATCCCCAAAAGGGCATTAGTCTCTGTAGCTGAATTATATACGCGTCCAGCGTTTATAATTCCTGCGTACAGAGACTTATCCACCCTGTGGGTTAGAACCTTAGAAATAATTATCCAAGTTTTTTCAAGGCTTTTTACATGGATAATTTATCGTAAAGACTCTATACTATATTAGGGGTCAGATGAAAGGTTTTAATCTTATGAAAAAGATGCTATTACTCGGCTCGTTTCGATCAAATCATTATTCGTTACCGTTACTGTCAATATTATTTTTCTTTTTAATGACTTGTCAAGAAAAAATCAACAACCAACCTGCTCCACCACCCGCTCAAGTCGGGTCTTATGAGGCGGTGGTCTGCCATTCCGATTCGGTTGTTTTAAATTGGACTCCCCCGGAAAACTCTAACGACACTATCAGTTATTATGAATTACTTTATCGCGTTTTCAGTGATTCAGGATGGTCGATTTTAAAAACAGGTATTTTAGCAACATCAAGCCCATCCGTCGCTATATCCAGATCGGATATAACATCCCGTGATTCGATATTTCTTTTTGCGGTGCGCGCGGTCACGACTGACAGTATCAGGTCGGATCTTCGCATGAGTTCCGACACAAGCGCCCTTCAATCGAAAGGCTGGTGTTTAGTCTGGGGTTCTTAGTTTTACGCAAGAATAGCGCCTGACCGCTCGCAATTATCAATAATCGAAGAAAATTGTACAATATCTTATAATGTGCCTGGTCGTTTTCTAAATACCAGCACTATCATTAATGCGCCAAAAAACGAACCCAACGTGTTTAGAAAAAGATCGCTTATTTCCGAACTTCGGGTTGGTATATAAACCTGCACGAGTTCAATGAATAGACTAAAAATACCGCCAAAGCCGGTTGCTACTGCGATGGCCGTCTTTCTTTTCGGTCTTTTTATATAGACCAACGATGCCAGCAGGAAACCAAAGGGAATAAACCCGATAAAGTTTACGCTATAGTCAAGAATGGAATCTTTGGACCATATCCGGCCGATATCAGGCAAAGAGAGAATATTTAATTTCAACATCGTGAAAAATCTGGGCACGTATAATCCTTTGTCCTTTCCAAAATCATTTGCGATTCGAAATCTCGATTCTTTTCCAAAATCATAATACGCGATCCGGTTATGATTATCGCCCGCTAATTCCAACGTCTGAGTCGATCTCCATTTTTGCCCGCCGACTAATTCATCTTCCGATAATTCCTTTCCAAATATTTCTATATTCCTTATAATTCCTTCCCAAGCGGTGTTTCCTTGCGGTGAATTTCCCACGACAATTCTGCCGGGATGAATCACGTCTCCCGCTTTGATTGAATTGTCCTGTCTGCCATATTTGCATTTTCCATCAACATAAACCTTCATTTCTTGTATGCCGGAGATGATGGAAATGTTTACTTCCTTGCCGGGCCGAAACACGCTGTCACAATCAAAATTTCTTTTTGTCGTTTCCGTAACGGCTTGAATAACCAAACAATGGTCATATTGACCTATAATAATGTTTTCATTATAAGCAGTATCACAAAACGAAATAATTCTATCTATAGTATAATTACAGAAGTGAAGAGGAGTGAGTCTCATTGAAACCGTGAAGGCGGTGTCGGTTGTTTGGGGCCGTCCTAATGGCCAGGCCTCCCTTGTATAAACAATGCTCGGCGCATGGAAGCGCATCCCTTTTCCGTCGGTTGACAATTCCGTTCTATTGAACACGCGATACCCTCGCGGCTTGAACCCGGCAACGAGCATCAAAACGATCGTAATGATAATAAAAATCAATAGAAATTGTTTTTGCCGAATGATATGATTAACGGTATTAAACATCCGTTAAAAATAGCTCCGGCAATTTACTTTTCCGAAGAAAATCTAACAAGTCTCCTTAAAGGGCGATGAATTTTTCAATGCACTGATTGCAAACTATTACCGCAATTTTTGTTCCATTGGATGCTCAATCCGGAATAAAAGAAATCGGCCAAAATCTTGCGTAAAAATATCCCGCCAAAGCATATACCAGCCATCTTGTTCCGCAGCGTCTTTCCAGCCAT
>Ga0182027_10003795_pt1 | contig 23737 bp, 19 predicted proteins | sample 712E1DmetaG_FD_121300 | JGI IMG/M metagenome (GOLD analysis project Ga0182027, IMG submission 121300) | Permafrost microbial communities from Stordalen Mire, Sweden - 712E1D metaG (Illumina Assembly) | ecosystem: Environmental > Terrestrial > Soil > Wetlands > Permafrost | place: Sweden... | reverse complement strand
TCCGCCAGCGCCAGCCTCACCGAATGCTGCACTACGACCAAATCGGGCGGCGCGTCGGACAGCGTGCCCAGCGCGGCGGCGTACTCGCGTTCCAGGTCGTAAGGCGGGTCGAGAAAGACGATGCCGGCGGCCGTGCGCGCGATGGCCGTCAGCACCGGGCCGGCCACCACCGTCGCGCGACGCTCCAACCCGAGCGACGCCAGATTCTCGCGGATGGTCTCGAGCGCGCGGCGATTGCGCTCCAGAAAGAACGCGTGGCGCGCGCCCCGGCTGAGCGCCTCAATGCCCACCGCGCCCGTTCCGGCGTAGGCGTCCAGGAACGTCGCGCCCGCGATGCGCGGCGCCAGGATGTTGAACAGCGTCTCGCGCAGGCGGTCCGGCGTGGGCCGCGTGGCATCGCCCGGAACGCTCTCCAGGCGGCGCGAACGGAACTCTCCTCCGATGACCCGCATCAGCCCACCGTCACCAGGCCATAGCGGCGCTGCCAATGGTCGCGGATGTAGGCCACCGCGCGGTGCAGGTCCTCCGGGTCCGGCGGATGCGCGATGAAGTCCACCGCCTCGCGGCGCGCGATTTCCAGAATCTCGCCGTCGCGCAGGATATTGGCCACCCTGAGCGAAGGCAGCCCGGATTGTTTGGTCCCGAAGAATTCGCCGGGGCCGCGCAGCTTCAGGTCCATTTCGGAAATGTAAAACCCGTCGGTCGATTCCACCAGCGTGCGGATGCGCGCGCGCGCCGTGTCGTTCATCTTCTCGGTCACCAGCAGGCAGTAACTCTGCGCCGCCCCCCGGCCCACGCGCCCGCGAAGTTGGTGCAGTTGGGCCAGCCCGAAGCGCTCGGCCTGCTCGATGACCATCACGCTGGCGTTGGGCACGTCCATTCCCACCTCGATTACGGTGGTCGAAACCAGGATCTTGACGGCGCCCTCGCGGAACCGCCGCATCACGTCCTCCTTTTCGCCGGCGCTCAAGCGGCCGTGCATGAGGCCCACCGGGACATCCGGAAAGACTTCGCGCGAGAGGTGTTCGTACATCTTCTCGGCGGCTTTCAACGCTTGCGTCTCGGATTCCTCGATGACGGGGTAGACCACGTACGCTTGCCGGCCCTCGTCGATCTGCCGTTTCATGAAGCTGTAGACTTGCTCGACTTGGTCGGCGGTGGCGTGCTTGGTCTTGATGGGCTTGCGCCCGGGCGGCAGCTCGTCGATCACCGAAACGTCCAGGTCGCCATAGAGGGTCATAGCCAGGGTGCGGGGGATGGGCGTGGCGGTCATCACCAGCACGTCGGGATGCATGCCCTTGCGGACCAGGCCCAGCCGCTGCATCACCCCGAAACGGTGCTGCTCGTCGACGATGGCCAGGCCGAGCCGCTGAAACTCCACGTCCTTTTCGAGCAGGGCGTGAGTGCCGATGACCACCTGCGCCAGCCCTTCCGCCACCAACTTCTTGAGCTGCCCCTTCTCGCGGCCGGTGAACGAACCGGTGAGCAGGACCACGACGTAGCCGAGCTTGGAGAGAATCCGCTTGAAATAGATTCCGTGCTGCACGGCGAGGATTTCGGTGGGCGCCAGCACCGCCACCTGGTAGCCGTTCTCGATGGCGATGACGGCCGCTTCCGCCGCCACGATGGTTTTGCCGCTTCCCACGTCGCCTTGCAGCAGGCGGTTCATGGGACGCGCCTCGCGCATGTCGTCCGCGATCTCTTTGACGACGCGCTTCTGCGCCCCCGTGGGTTTGAAGGGCAGCATGGCCTTGACGCGCTCACGCACGCGGCCGTCGATATTGAAGGCGATGCCCGGAAGCGTGCGCGCCTTGGAACGTTTGAGCGCAATGCCGCACTCGAGCCAGAAGAACTCGTCGAAGATCAGCCGGAACTGCTCGGGCGTGCGGAACGCGTTCAGCAGGCGAAGGTCGGCGCCGGCCGGCGGGAAGTGCGTGTGGCGGATGGCGGTCCACAGGTCCGGCAGCTTCAAGGTCTGGCGCAGGTACGCCGGCAGATGGTCCTCGACCGGCGTCAGCGCATCGAGCACGCGATGGGTGAGAACCCGCAGCACGCGCGTGGTGAGCTTTGCAACGCCTTCATAGATCGGCACGATGCGGCCGGTGTGCAGCGCGCCCTCGCCATCTTCGTCGTCGCCGGAGAGGATTTCGAATTCCGGGTGCAGCATAGTCAATTCGCCGGCGTAGGAATCGAACTCCACCTTGCCGAACAGCGCCACTTTCATGCCTTCGGCGAACACGTTGGCGAGGTAGCCGCCGTGGAACCACTTACAGGCCAGGGTGGCGCGCGAGGCGTCCGAAAAGCGCGCCTCGAACAGCCCGAGACTGCGCCGGTGGAAGCCCGAGACCTTGGCCGAGCGCACGTCCGCGACCACCGTGGCCATTTCACCCGGAGCGAGCTGGGCGACGGTCTTGACGTTGCCGCGATCCTCGTAGCGGAACGGCACGTACGCCAGCAGATCTTCCACGGACGCCAGACCTTTGCCTTCCAGCATGGCCGCGCGGGCGGGGCCGATTCCTTTCACATAGGTGAGCGGGGTGCTAAGATCCATGCGGGCCAGGCGCGAGATGGCGTCTGCCCCCAGTGTACAATGCGCTCCGTGGAATGGACCTCCAGGCCTGCGACGCCCAGCGTCCGCGCCGGCGTTCTTCCCGCGCGAATCTCACTCCCCGAAATCGCGGCCGCGCCGCGTGCGCCGGCGTAATCCCGAGCCAGGCAGAACGAAAGAAACCGCCTCGTGGCGCGAGCCGCAGGAGCAGGGCGTTTGCCGAGGATCCCCTGAAGGGGGCGGAAGATCCCGCCGGACACTTCGCCGATCCGCCGTTCGCTGAAGTCGTTTGGGGGCGTTCGGCAAGTGAACATGTGTACAGTCAAGCTTTACAGTTTACATGTAGATATGATAGATTGATCCGGTGAGCAACCGAAGGTCTTCTACTCAGACCGGACTCGCTTCGATGCTTGCCGCCGAGATCCGTACGGTAGGCGGCAAGCTCAAGCGGCGTTTCCGCGAGCATGGGGGACGCCACGATCTGACGCCGTCACAGGTTTCTGTTCTTCTTCGACTGGAGAAGGACGATTCGGCTACGGTTTCAAGTCTGGCGCGAGCCGAAGGCATGCGCCCGCAGTCCATGAGGGCTATCGTTATCCCGCTGCAGGAAGTCGGCCTGGTGAGTGGCGCTCCCGACCCAGGCGACGGACGGCAAACTCTGATGTCTCTCACGCCCAAATGCCTGAAGTGGCTTCAGGAGGGCAGGGCCGCTAGGCAGGACTGGCTCACCACCACCATCTCGCGGAAGCTTTCCGCTCACGAGCAGGAGAAGCTTCAGGCAGCCCTCGAACTGCTGACACGGCTTGTTGAGGATTAGGCCCCCTCTCCCCTGCTTTTTATGACGTCCACTTTGTATTCGAGGAGAAGAATTCGATGCCGCTTACCGCTCTTGATCCCCGTACCGCGTTGATCGTGATCGACCTGCAGAAAGGCATAGTCGATGGGCGTTTCATCCATCCCATTGGCGCGATCGTCGGCCGGACGCGGGCGTTGATCGATGTCTTCCGTGCGAAGAAACTCCCAGTCGCGCTGGTCAACGTGGCGGGACGGGCGCCAGGCCGGACGGAACAGGGTCCGCGCACCGGCGCATCGTTTGCCGAGGGCTGGACCGACCTCCTGCCGGAACTGGATCGGCAACCGGGCGATATCGTCGTCACCAAGCGAAGCTGGGGCGCATTCGCAACAACCGATCTTGAACGTCGGCTCAAGGCGAAAGGCGTTACCCAGGTGGTGGTGACCGGAGTGGTGACCTCCGGTGGCGTTGAGGCCACTGCCCGCCAGGCCTACGAACTGGGGTTCAATGTGACCCTGGCACTCGATGCGATGACGGATATCCGCGCGGAGGCGCACGAGTACGGCATCGGAAGCGTCTTCCCTCGTCTTGGCGAGACGGGGTCTGCACAGGAAATCATTTCCCTGCTGGGAACAAGGAGATCTGCATCATGAATTGGCTTTGGCTTACGTCGTACTTTTTTGGGGGCGTTTTTGCGGCAAACGCCATTCCTCATTTTGTCGCCGGCGCGATGGGACGCCCCTTTCAAAGTCCCCTTGCAAAACCACCGGGCCGAGGGCTCTCCTCTGCAACGGTCAACGTTGTTTGGGGATTCTTCAACGCGGTGGTCGGGTATCTGCTCGTGGCGCACGTCGGTGCTTTCCATCCGCGGGCCGCAAGCCACATCCTTGCGTTCGGCATGGGCGCGCTGCTCATCGGCATCGTTTCGGCGCGTCACTTCGGCCAGTTCCATGGGGGCAACACGCCGGAGCGCCCATGAAGGATCGAGGGGCCGGCGTCTTTCGCTCCCTGAGAAGCTTCAACTTCCGCTTGTGGACGGCCGGCTCTCTCGTTTCCAACACCGGTACTTGGATGCAGCGCGTCGCTCAGGACTGGCTCGTGCTGACGCAACTCACCCATCACGATGCGTCGGCGCTGGGCATTGTCATGGGACTGCAGTTCGCCCCGCTGCTTCTGTTCCTGCCCTGGACGGGATCGGCTGCCGACCGCCTCAATCAGCGCAAGCTCCTGATGCTCACCCAGGCGACCATGGGCGTGCTTGCGCTCATCCTGGGAGTTCTCACCATTGCGGGAGTCGTCCAGCTCTGGCACGTGTATGGGTTGGCCTTCCTGTCCGGTTCCGCCGCCGCGCTGGATGCTCCGGTGAGACAGACCTTCGTGGCGGAGATGGTGGGCGATGCCGATCTCCCCAATGCCGTGGCATTGAACTCGAGCTCATTCAATGCCGCGCAGATGATTGGTCCCGCCGTCGCCGGTTTGCTCATCGCAAACGTTGGCTTAGGATGGGCCTTTCTTCTGAACGGGCTCTCATTCGCGGCCGTTCTGATCTCGATGTCTTTCTTTCGTCTCTCGGAACTGCATAATAGCGCCAGAGCGCATCGCACAACTTCTGGATTCCTGGAAGGGCTTCGCTACGTGTGGAGAAGACCGGACCTCAGGGCGATCCTGATCATGTTGTTTCTGATCGGCGCCTTTGGTATGAACTTCCCCATCTTCGTCTCTACCATGGCCGTGAATGTCTTCCACTCCGATGCACGCGCTTTCGGCCTGCTCTCCTCCATCATGGCCGTGGGCACACTCTCAGGAGCCTTGTTTGCCGCCGGTCGCCAGAAACCGGGCTTACCGTCTCTTTTGGGGGGAGCTGGCGTCTTCGGGATCGGCTGTACCCTGGCCGCGATGGCGCCTGGATACTGGTGGTTCGCGGCCACTCTCATAATCGTCGGCGCGGCTACCCTGACTTTCAGCAACAGCACCAACAGCACGATGCAGCTCTCTACAGAACCAGCGATGCGGGGCAGGGTTATGGCCCTGCGGGTTGCCATCGCACTCGGAGGAACACCGATTGGCGCACCCATGGTCGGTTGGGTCGCCAACCACTTCGGCCCTCGCTGGGCGCTCGGGATGGGCGCTGGGGCGGGCTTCGCCGCCGCCCTGGTCGGAGTCTACGTCCTGGCCCACCGAAAGGAGCCACTGCTTGCCCAGTAATTGGTCCTGTGAAGGCGGCTTGCGGCATGTAGTCGGACCACTTAGTCGATTCACGCCCAAACCCCGGATTCGGATCGGCCATGCGGGCCCGGCGCTGCCCGGCGCTGTCAAGGCGCTGTCAAGGCGCCTCGCCACCCTCCGCCCGCGGTGTACAATGCGCTATGAGCGCGGCGGACCCGCGTTCCCATTATGCGAATCCTGCTGGCGATCCTCGGAATTCTCCCCGCGTTGAGTGCACAAACGCCCACGCCGGCGGCAGGCGAAGCGCCGCCGGGTATGCACGTCTATCCATACGTCTGGCAGGGAATGGTGCAGGCGGGAGTCGCCGGATTCGCGGTGAATCTGCCGGCTTCGGGCGCGCCTACGCCCACCAACTCGGGCGGCGCGATGCCCATCGCGGCCCTGGAGTGGCCGGCTGGCCAGAGCGCCTACTACGCATGGTGGACCTGGGTGCTTCCCGCGGGATACCCGGCCAATTCTCCGATCCGCTATGCGCTCGAGTCGCGCTGCAAAGCGGGGGCCTGCGATTCCACCCGCGCGAACATCGTGACGCTGGGACTGGGATGCGCCGGCGGCGCGGCCCTGGACGCCCCGGCGATGAAGAGTCTCCGTCCCCTGAGCGTCGTCAATGGCGCGGCGGCGGCTCGCACGGTCACGTCCGGAATCCTGACGCCGGGCAGCGATGGGCTGCCTGCGTGCGCGGCCGGAAATCGCGTTTGGGTGAAGATGACCGTGGACACAAAGACGAACAAACCGATCGGTCCCTTCGATCTGGTCTCGGCCAGCTTCGGCGTGCTGGGAAGCTGGTAGCCGGCCAGACCCCCTCAGCCGCCCGTCACGCCGTGGACGAGGGCTGCAACACGTGGGGCTCGCTGACGGCGGCTTCCAGTCTTGCCAGAGCCTCCGCCATCTCGCTCCCCCGTATGGGTTTGGCGAGGTAGCCGTCCATTCCGGCGGCAAGGCATTTCTCCCGGTCGCCTTTCATGGCGTGGGCGGTCATGGCGATGATCGGCTGATGCCGCCCGCCGGTTTGCTCTTTCTTGCGAATTTCGGCGGTGGCTTCGTACCCGTCCATCCCCGGCATCTGCACGTCCATCAGCACGAGTTCGAACCGCTGCGCCTCCAAGGCCTTCACCGCGTCAAGTCCGTTGCCCACCACGGTCACCTTGTGCCCGCGTTTCTCGACGAGGCATTGCGCCACCTTTTGGTTGACCAGGTTATCTTCCGCAATGAGCACGTTTAGGACGGGACGGATTGCCGCCACTTGCTCCACGGCCGGGCCGGGCGCGGCGCCACACAGGGGGGCGCCCTCGCCCGACCCAGGAACCACTTGGCTGCTCACGACGCCGAATTGGGCCGTAAAGTGGAACTGGCTGCCTTGGCCGGGATCGCTCTCCACCCAAATCTTCCCTCCCATCATCTGCACCAGCCGCGCCGAAATGGTCAGGCCCAGGCCTGTGCCGCCATACCGGCGCGTGGTGGACGCATCGGCTTGGGCGAAAGCCCCGAAGATGGCGCGGTGCTTGGCTCGCGGGATTCCCACTCCGGTGTCGCGGACCACGAAGTGCAGCGTGGTGTGGCGTTCGTCGGCCGTTTCCACGCTGGCTTCGAGCGCCACTTCGCCGCGCTCGGTGAACTTGATGGCGTTGCCGATCAGGTTGACGGCGATCTGGCCCAGCCTGATGGGGTCCCCGACAACGGTTTCGGGGACGCCCGCCTGGACCGAGCAAACCAGTTTGAGGCCTTTTTGGCGGGCGGCCTGCAATAACGTACTGACCGTCTGCTCCAGGCAGTTCCGCAGGTTGAATTCCATCGGATCGAGATCCAGTTTGCCGGCCTCGATTTTGGAAAAATCCAGCACGTCGTTCAGGATCTGCAACAGCGAGTCGGCCGAGTGCTTGATGATCGTCAGGTTCTCCCGCTGCGCCGGCGCCAGATCCGAATCCAGGGCGATTTCGGTCATGCCCAGGATGCCGTTCATGGGCGTGCGGATTTCGTGGCTCATGTTCGCCAGAAACTCGCTCTTGGCACGGCTGCCGGATTCGGCGGCGTCCTTCAGCGACTCCACCTCGGCAAGCTTCTGTTCGATGATGCGGGTCTGTTGGCGAACCCTGCGGCGCAGCACCTGGACCCACACCATGACCAAGGCGGCCACGATCACGGTGATGCCCAGAGCCAGGATGGTGCGCTCGGGAGTGAACCACGGGGCCCGCTGGAGCATGACGATATCGGCCGGCGATCGCAGGCTCAGATCGAAGCCACGCGCCACCGTGGAGTTACGGAGTCCGTCGCTGTTCACCGAACAGATCCCGGTGACGCGCAGAACGCTTCCCGTGTCGAAATGCGGCAGGCGGGAACTGCCCCGAACCAGAAACGTGGTCCTGCCGGCCTCCATCAGGAGGGTGCTCTCCCTTCCCGCGTTGAACTGGTCGAGAAGCCTGGCGTCGATCTGAATCAGTTGCGCGTCGCGGCTGCCGGACGAAGCCTCCTCCGCGCTTACAAGGGGCACGGGCGGCGCCGGGCCGGTTTCCACGCCCTTGCGGATGGCGGCGCTCGCAATCACGGGCGAGAACGCGCCCGGCGCGGCGAATCCGGCCACCTCCACGAGATCGCCCGGCGTCAGCGCGATCTGCTGATGGTCCTCGATCACCGCGCCGCCGGAAGCGTCGCGAATCCACGTGGGCCCCCGCGGATTCGAGGCTTCCACCGTGCCGCGCAAGTGGATGCTGCGTCCGCTGCTTTCGGAGGGCGAGAACTGAAGCAGGCTCTGGATGGGGCGAATCGGCCTATCGAACGGCGCCACGCCGGCCGGTTCCAGCACCGTGAACTGGTCGAGGCCGGGCACCAGCAATTGGACGCCGAGCAGTTGCCGCCGGGCGTTAAAACGGGTGCCGCATGCCCCCCGCGCGCGGATGCGGGCGCCGATCCAGCCGGACGGGATGCCGGCGCCGAAAACCCCCAGCAGATTCGCTCGAAACTGATGAGGTCCGTCGGCGACAGTGACGTTCACACTGCGCGCGCCCGATTGACTGGCGCGAACGATTCCTTCGAGTTCCACCCATTGACTGTCGGCCCGGCCGAGGTAGACTTCTTCCGCGCCCATTCGGGAGGGTTCCGGATAGGACGCAGCCCCAAGAACCTGCACACGCGGCTCGTCCACCACGGGAGCGAAATCCCCAGGAGCCGTCACGCCCCAGAGGAGGATGTGGTCTCCGGCCTTCGTCTCCAAGTGTTTGGTGAGCTCGTGGGTCCATACAAAGATGCCGGCGGACTTGTCCTGGAAGAACATCGTCTGCGCCGGCGGGTCGTAGTACGTGACAACGCCTTCGAGCGCCACCGGCAGGCCGAGGCGCGCCTCATCGGGCTTCAAGAGCCGGATGTCCTCGGCCCGGGTCAGCGTCCTCCGCCGTCCCTGCGCTCGAGGCTCGGAAGCGCGCACGGGGGCGTCCGAACGGAGGACAACGGCTTCGTCGAGCGTCCTGCGGAGAGTATCTTCGCCCACGAATGCCGTCAGATCCACCGTTTCTCCAGCCGTCAACTCCACACCGGCCGCCGCCCGCACCGCGAGCGAGCCTGTGGCATCGGTTAGCCGCGGTTCCCCGGACAGGCCGATCGCTCCCCGAAGACGCACCCTGTGCGCCGGAAGGGGAACTGGCGCACCCAATATGTCAGCCACCGTTTCGAGAGGCGCGGCGCGCGGGTCCGGGGCGGGGCTCATCACGCGGTAATCGCTCATGGCGTGAGACAACAGGGAAAAGCCCGTGACCTTCCCGTACACGTCGATGTTGGTGGAGGCGACCCCAGTGGCTTCGATCACCCCATCGATCGGCAGCTTGTCCCACGCCATCTGGTTGTCCGTGACCCGTGTGGCGATCTCCCTCCCGCCGACATTGATCCGGAGTTCGAGTTTTCCGTTGGAATCGATCGCTCTCGAGCGGAGCACTCCCAAGAGGGTCACTAGCCGGCCGTCGTAGCGGTCGGAATTCAAATCGGCTGGGGAAATACGCTGCGGCTTCGGAAACGCCGCCAGACCGAGGTCGATAATGGAGGTGTCGGCGACGGTTTCCGAACGTTGGCCAAAAGCCGGCCTGCCCGTTACCTCGACCCTATGGCCAACAGGCACAGTCCCCGAAGTCTGTGGCGTACGCACCCAAACGCCGCCAGTGGAATCCTGCACCACCAACGCGTCGTACGTCGAGTCAATGGCGGTGACGACCCCCCCGAATCGCACGGGGCGATCGACAGGCTCTTCGACGCACAGGCGCCGCACTTCCGCCACCGTCAACCGCGACGACTCGCCGACCGGCCGGTTCGCCTTGCATCCATTCAGGACGGCGGCTAGGGCGAGTACTGCACAGACGGCAGTCGCGCCGGAACGCGCCTTGAACACCATAGATATACTTTCCCCGATGGCCGAAAAAACGCGCCTCTGCCCCTCACCCGGCGCCGGAAGTCTTTCTTCATCTCCTGCCGATGACGCGGCCGGGCTAGATTGCGGCGCCTAGCTCACTACTTCATATCGGCTGCTTGGCCCATCTTCTTGAGGCGCTTTCTGAGGATTCCACGGATTTCGGGCCAAAACCCCAAATGAGCGGCGACAAAGAACTGGCGGATTGCAGTCCGGCCCCGATTTCGCGGTGGAAATCGCTGTCCAACCTATCGACTACATGTGAAGAGACCGGCGGGCAGGCGAAAACGCCCGCCCCGCCGCTGCTTCCCCGTTACAATAAAGGTCTGTGCCTACTCTCTGTTACCTCGATGCATTCTCCGGGATCGCCGGCGATATGGTGGTGGGGGCGCTGGCCGACGCGGGAGCGGACCAGGCCGTCATCGCCGATGCGATCGCTTCGCTCGACGCCGGCGCCACGGTTGCCTTCGAAAAAGTCGGGCGTTCTGGCCTGGGCGCCACCAAATACCATGTCCACGCCGCGCCTGGCCACGTTCACCGGCATCTGTCGCACATCGTAAAGACCATTGAAAACGCCAACCTGGCGGCGCGCGCGCGGCGCAACGCCATCGCCGTGTTTCGCAAGCTAGGCGAGGCCGAGGCGGAGGTTCACCAGATCTCTATCGAGAAAGTCCACTTTCACGAAGTCGGGGCGTCGGATTCCATCGCCGACATCGTAGGGGCGTGCGTGGCGTTCGATTCGCTGGGAGTCGAGACCATCGTCTGTTCGCCCCTCAACGTGGGCAGCGGCACGGTGAAAACGGAGCACGGCATGCTGCCCGTACCGGCCCCGGCCACGGCGCTGCTGCTGGCCAATGCGCCGGTCTATGCGCGCGGGCCCGCCAAGGAATTGACGACGCCCACCGGCGCCGCCATCGCCGCCACCCTGGCGCAATCCTTCGGCGTGCTGCCGCCCATGAAAATCGCGCGCACGGGTTACGGCGCCGGCAGCTACGAGTTTCCCGAGCAGCCCAATGTTCTGCGCGCCATCCTCGGCGAGCCCACCGGCGCGGACGAGGCGACCACCGTCTCCGTCATCGAAGCCAATATCGACGACCTGAACCCCCAGGTGCTGGCCTACGCCGCCGAACGCTTGCTCGAACTCGGCGCCCTCGACGTGACCTTGCAGCCCGTCGTCATGAAGAAGGGACGCGCCGGCCACCTGCTGCGGGTGATCGCCAAGCCGCAAGACCGCGAGGCTCTCGCGCAAGTTGTTTTCGCCGAGACCTCCACCTTCGGCCTGCGCATTTACCCCGCCGAGCGCCGCGTGCAGTCGCGCGCCTGGCAGGAAGTGGCGACCCCATACGGCGGCGTGCGGATCAAGATTTCCGGCGAGGGGTCCTACGCGCCCGAGTACGAGGACTGCCGGCGGCTGGCGCGCGAATCCGGGGTGGCCCTGAAGCGAATCCTCGCCGCGGCCAACCTCGCGTATCTGAACCAACTGAAATGAAATACTACCTGACCACTCCGCTTTATTACGTGAATGCGGCGCCGCACATCGGGCACACGTACACCACCATGGCCGCCGAGACCATCGCGCGCTTCAAGCGCATGCAAGGCTTCGACGCCGCTATGTTCACCGGCACCGACGAGCACGGCCAGAAGGTGGAGCGCGCCGCGGAGACCACCGGCAAGTCCCCGCAAGCCTTCGCCGACGCCATCTCGGCGGAGTTCCGCAACCAGTGGGAGAAGCTCGATATCCGCGTGGATCGCACCATCCGCACCACCGACCCGCGCCATCGCCGCGTGGTGCAGTGGCTGTTCCAGCGCTGCCTCGATAACGGCTTCATCTATAAGGGCAGCTATACCGGACAGTACTGCGTCTCCGACGAGCTTTACGTCAACGAGGCTAAGCCGGGAGATCCCTGCCCCGATTGCGGCCGCCCCACCGAGACCGTCACCGAAGAGAACTATTTCTTCAAACTCTCGGCCTTCACGGAACGCCTGCTGGAGCTTTACGAAACGCAGCCGGATTTCATCCTGCCCGAAACTCGCCGCAACGAAGTGCTGGCCTTCGTGCGGCAGGGCCTCAACGATCTTTCGATAAGCCGCACCACCCTCAAATGGGGCATTCCGCTGCCCGTCGAAGGCCATCACGTGTTCTACGTGTGGTTCGACGCGCTGATCGGTTATATGAGCGCGGTGAAAGACGAGAAGGTGGATGGCGAGGATCTGTGGCCGGCCGACCTGCACTTGATCGGCAAGGAGATTGTGCGCTTCCACGCCATCTTCTGGCCGGCGTTCCTGATGGCCGCCAAGCTGCCGCTGCCCAAGCGCATTTTCGCCCACGGCTGGCTGCTTTTCGAAAACGACAAGATGAGCAAGTCGCGCGGCAACATCGTGCGCGCCGAGCCGATCCGCCAGGTAATGGGCGCCGACGCGCTACGCTACTTCCTGCTGCGCGAGATCGTCTTCGGGCAGGACGGCGCTTTCAGTTACGACGCGCTGGTGAACCGCTACAATTCGGATCTCGCCAACGGACTGGGCAACCTGGCCAGCCGCACGCTGACCATGATCGGCCAGTATTGCGGCGGCGCGATTCCCGAGGGCGGGGACCCGGATATCGCGGCGTTGGCGGGCGATACCATCCGGACGGTGCAGAACGCCTTCGAGAAGTTCGAGTTTTCGAAGGGCCTGGAAGCCGTGTGGGCGCTGATCTCGGCGGTGGACAAGTTCATCGTGCGGATGGCCCCCTGGAAACTCTGGCGGCAGACGGACGACGCGTCGCGCGAGCGGCTGGAAACCACCCTCTACACGTCCGCCGAAGCCTTGCGCATCTCGACCGCGCTGCTGGCGCCGGTGCTGCCGCAATCGGCGCCCAAGATTTGGGCGCAACTGGGCATGACGGAGCCTATCGAATCGGTTCGGTTCGACGCGCTGGCGTGGGGCGGACTGCCGGCCGGGCAGAAGATCGGCCAAGTTGCGGCCGTGTTTCCGCGCATCGAGCTCAAGGAGGCGGTGGCCAACATGCGCGCCATCGAGGAGCAGGTGACCGCGGAGCAGGCGGCGCTGCTTGGCAAGAAAACCGAATCGGCTCCGGCGCCGGCGGACAACCGGATCGCCATCGACGATTTCGCCAAAGTGGAGCTGCGCGTCGGCCTGGTGCTCTCGGCCGAGCGCGTCAAGGGCGCCGACAAGCTGATGCACATGAAGGTGGATATCGGCGAACCCGCGCCGCGCACCATCGTGGCCGGCATCGCCGAGGCCTACACGCCGGAGGCGCTGCTCAACCGCAAGGTGGTGATTGTCGCCAACTTGCAACCGCGCAAACTGCGTGGCATCGAATCGAACGGCATGATCGTGGCGGCATCCGTGGAGGGCGGCAAACCGGTCCTGGCCGGCTTCCACGAGGACATTCCCGTGGGAGCGCGCCTCAAGTGACGGCGCAAGGAAACCCCGAGACCCCAAGAAGGCAGACGGGCCCACAAAGGCGGTGGGCGCCCCGGTCTGCCCCACTGGTGAGCGGCTCGTGAGGCTGGTCGATTCGCATTGCCATTTGGACGATCCGCAATTCGATGCGGACCGGGATGCCGTCATCGAGCGCGCCCTGGCCGCCGGCGTGGACCGCATGTTGACCATAGGCACGGGCAAGGGCCCGCCGGATCTCGAAGCCGGCCTCCGCCTGGCGGAGCGCTATCCCTTTGTATACGCCACCGCCGGAATCCATCCGCACGACGCGTCGAAAGCCACCGAAGAGACCTTCGCGCGCCTGCGGGAACTGGCGGCGCATCCCAAGGTGGTCGCCATCGGCGAGATCGGCCTCGACTACCACTACGATTTCTCGCCGCGCGACGCGCAGCGCGCGGTGTTCGCGCGCCAGGTGGAGATTGCCGCCGGATGCGGGAAACCCGTCGTCATCCACACCCGCGAGGCGTGGGAGGATACCATGGCCGCGCTGCGGCCCGGCGCTCCCGTGGCGGGCATCCTGCACTGCTTCACCGGCGACGAGCGGCAGGCGCGCGAAGCGCTCGACCTGGGGTTCTATCTGAGCTTCGGCGGCGTCCTGACGTTCCCCAAGACCGAAGCGGTGCGCCAGGCTGCTCGAATTGCGCCGGAAGACCGCCTGCTGGTGGAGACGGACTGCCCCTATCTGGCGCCCGCGCCACACCGCGGCAAACGCAACGAACCGGCCTTAATCGTCGAAGTCGTGCGCCGCCTGGCGGCGGAACGGGGCTGCGCTCCCGAAGAGATTGCGGAGGCCACCACCCGAAACGTCGAACGCCTGTGTTTGCGGGGCGGGGCATCTCCTTTGTAAACTGGTTGAACTACATGAATTTAGGCAAGCTCGGGCAGCTTCTCACGGCCAGGGAGATTTTCGACTTGATCCAGGACGACCTGGAGCGGGTCGAAAAGGAGATCGCCGGGGAATCCGTGACATCCGCCGATGCGGTGACCGCCATCGGGCAGTACCTGCAATCCGCCGGCGGCAAACGCCTGCGGCCGGCCTTGCTGCTACTTTCGGCGAAGCTCCTCGATGGCGATGCCCGCGACACCCCGGACGCGGCCATTCATCTGGGCGCGGTGGTGGAGATGGTACACGTCGCCACGCTGGTGCACGACGACGTGATCGACGCCGCCGAGACGCGCCGCGGCCGGCCCTCCACCAACATGACGTGGGGTAATCATACCTGCGTGCTGGCCGGCGACTGGCTCTATATGCAGGCCTTCCAGATCGCGCTGCGGGAGCGGAATTTCCAGATCCTGGACTTGCTGATCGGCCTCACTCAGATCATGGTGGAAGGCGAGCTTCTGCAATTGGAGCGCATCGGCAAGATCGATATCAGCGAAGCCGATTGCATGGAACTGGTGGACCGCAAGACCGCCCGGCTATTCTCGGTGTGCGCGCAGTTGGGCGCCCTGGCCGCCCGCGGCGGCGCCGGCGCGCGGGAGAAGCTCGGGGAATACGCCTGGAACCTCGGCATGGCGTTCCAACTGGTGGACGACGTGCTCGATTTCACCGCGCGCGAGCAAACCCTCGGCAAACCCGTGGGAGGCGATCTGCGCGAGGGCAAGGTGACCCTGCCGCTGGTATACGCGCTCGAGCGCGCCACCCCGGATGAGCGCAAGTTGGTGGGCGCCATCCTCAGCCAGCGCAGTTACGAGACCGTGCCTTTCGAGCGCGTGCTGGCCCTGCTGAAAAAATATGGCGGGATCGAGCGCGTCAGGGACCGCGCCCAGACCTTCACCGACAAGGCGCGCCGCATCGTATCCGAGTTTCCGGATTCGCCCTACCAGCGTGCCCTTATGGCCGTGACCGATCTGGTGACGGAACGCGACCATTAACGCCCGCCGTGATCCGTCCGTAGCGGAAGGACGTTTTTCGGCTGCCCGCGTAAATTCTGAGCAGGTCGGGGTTTATGCGGAACGGAGGGTATCGCATGGGAGCAAGGCCCGGCGCCGAATGGGTGCGGAATTGCCTTGGTTTGCGCGATGCCCCTCAAGTCCAAGCGGTCCCCGGCCGAAAGCAAGTCGGCGCCGCGGCTGGCCCGGACCTGGAACCGGTTTTCGAACTGGAAACACGCGATGGAGGTGTTGGTTGCGCCTGCACCGGCGCAGGCAAGGGCGACGGGAACAGGCTTGCGGACGGATTACGCGCTTGCGGAAAACGGTGCATGAGCCGCGAGATTCTTCGGATCGCGCGCCTTCACGTCCTGGCGGCCAGGCGGGCGGCGGCTTCAATGGCGTCGTCTTCGACGATTGCGGGGATCTCGACGATGAAGCGGGCGCCTAGAGGTTGGTTGTCCTCGACGCGGATTTGGGCCCCGTGCTCGCTGACGATGTGGCTGACTATGGCCAGGCCCAGACCGGTGCCGCGATTCTTGGTCGAGAAATAGGGGAGGAAGAGCTTCTCCTTGTCCTCCGGGCCGATGCCGCAGCCGGAATCGGCTACCACTAGCTCGACCATCTCGGCGGCGCCGGGCTGGGTGGCGACGTAAAGCTCCTTCACCAGGGAATCCTGCATGGCTTCGGCGGCGTTGTCCACCAGGTTGACCACCACCCGGCGGAACTGCTCGCGGTCGAGGTTTACGGGCGGCAGACCGGACGCAAAACTGGTGTGGATGGCGATGCCTTCCAGGCGGCCCTGGAAAACGGCCAGCGCCTCGCGCACCACTTCGTTCACGTCCGCGGGCGCGGGCTGGGCGGAGGGGAAACGGGCGTATTGCGAGAACTCGTCCACCAGTGTCTTAACCGATTCCACCGACTGGGCGATGGTGGCGGCGCACTCATGGACGATGCGCGCGGCCTGGGGCGGCAGATCGAGACGCTCGAGCTGGCGGTTGATGCGCTCGGCCGATAGGGCGATGGGGGTGAGCGGGTTCTTGATTTCGTGGGCCACGCGGCGCGCCACCTCATGCCAGGCGGCGGCTTTCTGGGCGCGCAGCAGCTCGGTGGCGTCTTCAAGCACGATGACGAAGCCGGAAGTGAGCTTCTCTTCGAGCGCCGAGACGGTGACCTCTATGCGCAGCTTGCGGCCGCGGGTGTGCAGCTCGATCTGGCGCGAGGCGGCGCCGGTGCGGCGGGCGCGCTTCATGAGGTACTTGATTTCGGCGGTATCGTCGCGCGAGAAGAGGTCCTCGAGGCGCGCGGCGGCGGCGGCTTGTTCGGGCGGGAAAATCTTGGCCAGGGCGCGGTTGACGCGGCGGATGGAGCCATCCGCGCCGATGGAGATTACGCCGGTGGGAATGCTTTCGAGGATGGCTTCGGTGAAGCGGCGGCGGCGGTCCAACTCGCGGCTGCTGGTCTCAAGCTCCTGGGTCATCTGGTTGAAGTTGCGGACCAACGAGCCGAGCTCGTCGACGGCCTGGACCTCGACGCGGTGGGTCAGGTTGCCCTTGCGGACCTCCGTGGCGGCCTCCACCAGGGCGGTGATCGGGAGGCTGATCTGCTTGGCGAGGAAGAGCGCGATCCAGGTGGCCACGGAGATCACGAACAAGGTGATTAGGGCCATCAACATCATGTAGAAACGGCGGATGTCCTTGCGGCTGTGTTGAAGCTGGGCCTGTCTTTCGGAGAGACTTTCGAGCGTCGCATGGGTTTTGGCGACGTCGAGCGGGACGCTGGCGGTAATCTCGACGCTGCCGACGATGCGGCCGGCGGCCTCGACCGGCTGGCGGGCGGTCACGGGAGCTTGCTTTTCGACGGTGGAATAGACCACCCAGGCCTCCATGGGGGCGTCCGCGCTGGCGGAATAGACGGCGGCGGAGGCCAGTTCCTGGCGCTGGCAGAAGCGTTCGAGAAAAGCGGAGGCGCCGGCGCCGTCCAGAAGCAGGGCGCGCACTTCGGGGCGGGTGGCCAGCAGGGCGGCCTGGGCGTTGGTCTCGTCCTGCACCTCCTTCTTGAACTGCTTGGACATGTCGTCGAAGATCTGAAGCTGCTCGTCGGCGGGCTGGGTGAACCAGGCGTTGATATTGATGTTGAGGACGTCATAGCTGAACAGGGCCAGGAAGAAGACCGGGACGATGCTGAGGGCCAGGGCGCCGGCCACCAGCTTGGTCTTGATGCGCGAGCCTTCGCGGTTGGCGTGGCGCTCGACGTAGAGCTTGATGGCGGTTCGCGAAAGGACCCACCCGAGGGTCACCATGAGCACGAAGATCAGGGAGGAAATGGCCCAGAGGATCAGGGTCTGCTGGGGATCGGCGGGGCCGAACTGCTTGAGATGGAACGATCCCTGCCAGACCACGAACAGCACGCTGATGGCGAGCAGGACAAGGGCCGAGCCGTAAACCAGGCGTCTCCGCATTTCGCAAAGCCTACTCCCGATTATACGGCCCGCGGGATTCCTCGCATTCTTCCGGCAGGCTATGCAGCCTGCCTCGATTTCGACCGATGAGTAGCAGCAAGGAGACGCGAACACCCATGAGAGTAGCGTTTTGCTCGTTGTTAGTACTGGCCACGGCGGCATTCTGCCAGGACGGGGCCAAGAAACTGACGCGCGAAGAGGCCCAAAGCGCGGTTGTCAGCAAGGTGGCGCCGGAGTATCCGGCCTTCGCCAAGCAGTTGAAAATCTCCGGCTTGGTGAACCTGGAAGCGCTTGTAGGCGAAGACGGAACGGTAGAGAAGGTCAGCGTGGTGGATGGCAATCCGGTACTGACGAAGGCCGGCGCGGAGGCGCTGATGAAGTGGAAATTCAAACCGTCGACGGCCGATGGCAAGCCTGTGAAGGCGCTCGCGCCGATTTCCTTCACCTTTTTCAAGTAAGCGTTACTCCAGGAGAACCAGATGAGCTTGAGCAGGAAGTTGTTGAGCGGTTTTGGGACGATGCTGGCGCTGGCGCTGGCGCTGGGCGCGTGCGCGCTGTTCGTAACCAGGGATTTGAGCGACGATCTGGACCGGGCCGTGAATGTGACGGGCCGCCGGCAGTATCTGGCGGGCATGGTGAGCGCGGAAGCGTCGGAGATGGCAAGCTGCGAGCGGGCCGGGGTGCTGGCGGCGGTGCTCGCCGACAAGCCGCGGGAAGAGGATTCCAAGCGACGCTTTAGCGCGGCGGCGGATGGCATGGGGAAGGCCCTGGCGGCATTGCGGCGGACGGCGGATTCGCAGGACGACCGCGGAATGCTGGACGGGCTCGATCAGCAAGCGGCGCTGGTGATGCAAGCGCACGACGAAGAGCAGCAAGCCATGGCTAGCCAGAAGATGGACGTTGCCTTGAGCGCCTTTTCGCAGAAGGCGCAGCCTCGTTTGGAAGAGATCTCGAGACAGGCGTCGGCCGTGGTGGAGCGGCAGAACCGCGAGTTGGCCGCGGTCTCGCAGCAGTCGGAGACGAAATCGGGGCGGGTCCAGGGGGGGGTGGCGGCCTTGATATTGCTGGCCTTGGGGGTTGGCTGCGTGGTGTTGTGGATTGTGACGCGGGCGAATGGGTTGCTGACGGGTTTGGCCGTGCGCATGGCGGAAGGCGCGGAACTCGTGGCGGGCGCGGCGGCTCAGGTGTCCGAGGCCAGCCAGTCCGTGGCGCAAGGGGCGACCGAGCAGGCGGCGTCTCTCGAAGAGACGTCGGCTTCCACCGAGGAGATCTCTTCCATCGGACGCAAGAACGCGGATCATGCGTTGCAGGTGGCCGGGCTGATGCAGCAATCCGAGGCGGGGGCCGGCGAAGTGCATCAAACGCTCGGGCGCATGGTCGAGAAAATGAAGGAGATCGACAGTTCGAGCAATAAGATCGCGCGGATCATCAAGGTAATCGACGAGATCGCCTTCCAAACCAACATTTTGGCGTTGAACGCGGCGGTGGAAGCGGCGCGCGCGGGCGAATCGGGACTGGGGTTCGCGGTGGTGGCGGACGAGGTCCGCAATCTGGCGCAGCGGTGCGCACAGGCCGCCAAGGATACGGCCGCTCTGATTGAAGAATCGATCGAAACCTCGCGCGACGGGAACGCGCGGCTGGACCAGATGGCTGGGGCGGTTCGGGCCATGACGGAAAGTTCGGCGGAGGTGAAGACGCTGGTCGATCAAGTCAATGTCGGCAGCCAGGAGCAGGCGCGCGGCATGGAGCAGATCCAGCGCGCCGTGGTGCAAATGGAACAGGTTACGCAAAAGAACGCGGCGGGAGCGGAAGAAAGCGCTTCGGCCGGCGCGGAATTAACGGGGCACGCCGAAACTTTGCGAACGCTGGTGGGGGAGATGCGCGAGATGGTGGGGTAAATGGAAGCCTGCCGAAAAAAGGCCGGCCGCGAGGTCCGCCCCACAACGTTAGTAGAACAGGTACTTGCGCCACTGGGCATCGCTTCTGCCCAACATACGCATCAGGTGGCGGCTGGTGTGGAGGCTGAAGGGCTTCGGCGGGCGGGCAAGTTTCATGCCGGCTTCCTCGGGCGTGCGGCTGCCTTTGCGGTTATTGCAGGAATGGCAGCAGGCCACGAGATTTTCCCACGCCGATTCGCCGGCGCGCGAGCGCGGGATGACGTGATCCAAGGTGAGCTCGGAGGAAGGCAAGGTGCGATGGCAATACTGGCAGGTGTAGCGGTCGCGCATGAGGATGTTCTTGCGCGAGAGGGCGCGGGTCTGATGGGGGATGCGCCGGTATTCGAGCAATCGGATGACGGAGGGCAGCGGGGAGGCGGCGCGCGCGGAATGGATGGCGGCGTTCAGGCACTCTTCCTCGGCGGCCGCCACGCCCTTGAGCACCAGGACCAGGGCGCGGCGGGCGGCGCAGATGTTGATCGGCTCAAAGCTGGCGTTGAGCACCAGGACCGGCCGTTGCAGGCGATCGGTTGCCATTCAGACGAGTTCCCCCCTAATGGAATGCTGCGCGGCGGCGCGCGAGGAATGGAAGCGCCGGTCGACGCGGGCCACGGTCAATAGCGTGACGCGGGCCGCCCCCGCCCGCTTGAGAGCGAGCGCGCAGGCGGCCGCGGTGGCGCCGGTGGTCAGTACGTCGTCCACCAGGAGTATGCGTTTCGCCAGGATTGGGCGGCAGCCGAAGGCTCCGGCGACGTTTTGACGGCGCCTGGTATTGCTGAGGCCGGCCTGGACGGAAGTAGAGCGCAGCCGGCGCAGCGGGCGGACAACGGGAATGCCGGTGCGCCTGGCGATGTCCCTTGCGAGCAGCTCGGATTGATTGAATCCCCTTTGCCATCGGCGAAGCCAGTGCAGGGGCACGGGCGTGACGGCGTCGAAGCGTTCGTGGCGGGGAATGGCCGCCGCCAGGAGGTCGCCCAGCGGGCGCGCCAGGGTCTTGATTTTGCCGTACTTATAGAGATGAATCAAATCGCGGAGGGGACCTTCATAGGACCCGAAGCAATAGACCGCGTCGAAGCCCCGAAACCCGCCGCGGCAGAGGGCGCAACGGCCCTCGGAATCGAGCGGAAAGGCGTTCAAGAAGGGCGTCCGGCAACTGACGCAAAAGAATTCGGCTTCGAGCGGCTGGAGCGAGGCGAGGCATCCGCGGCAGACGGGTATGCGGGAAATTTCGCGCAGGGGGACGCCGCAAACCCGGCAATCCTCTGGGAAGAATAGGGGAAAAAGGGCGTGGGAGGCTGAGCGGACTACCGAGGGACCGAGATTAGCGATTGCGGCGCGCCCGATACTCGAGAAGACTCACCTCCGCTAAACTTCGATTGTACATTAAATCCTGGGGTCGGAACGCGGGTAGTACCGGCGGCCCGCTTCCGCCATCACCGGCGAACTAAAGTAGCAGTACAATACCTACCAGAGGCATTGGGGATGAGCTCGCGGCAAGCGGTCGCGGCGGTGTTGGCCGCTCTGGCGTTGGGGCTGACGGTGGCGGCGCTGGGGCAGGTCGGCATGGCGCCGCGTGCGAGAGCCATACAAGAGGAGACCCGCCCGCCACGAACCAACCTGCGCGCCGACCTTAACCTGGTGCTGGTCCCGGTTTCCGTTTGCGACCCATTGAACAGGGCTGTGACGGGGCTCGAGAAAGAGCACTTCCGGGTTTTCGACGATAACGTGGAGCAGACCGTGACGGCGTTCGCGCAGGACGACGCGCCGGTGGCGGTGGGGCTGGTCTTCGATACCAGTGGAAGCATGGGGACGAAACTGAAGCTGTCGCGCCAGGCGGCGGCGGCGTTCTTCAGGACCGCTAATCCGGAAGATCAGTTTTTCCTGGTGGAGTTCAGCGACCGGCCGAAGCTGGTGGCGCCGACCACCGGCAACGCGCAGGAAATTGAGGACCGGCTGACGTTCTCGCAGTCGAAAGGGCGGACGGCGTTGCTCGACGCGGTGATCCTGGCGATGCAAGAGCTGAAAAAATCGTCGATCGTCCGAAAGGCGCTGCTGATCATATCCGATGGCGGAGATAACGCTAGCCGGTACACCGAAGCCGAGCTGAGGAACATGGTACGGGAAACCGACGTGTTGATTTACGCCATCGGCATTTACGGGGGCGCGGCCACGCCGGAAGAAGTGGCGGGTCCGGGCCTGCTGACGGAGATCTCCGAACAATCGGGCGGACGGCAGTTGCCGGCGCAGGCGGCCGATATTCCGGACATCGCCGCCAAGATCGGGGTGGAATTGCGCAACCGGTACGTGCTTGGCTACTCGCCCAGCGCGACGCGGCGCGACGGCCGGTATCATCCCGTGCAAGTCAAGATTGTGCCGCCGCACGGCCTTCCCGCGCTGCGTGCGTTCTGGCGGCGGGGATACTACGCGCCCGCGGAATAGAGGGCGATTACCTCATTGGCGTACGCCGTTGGCGGGCGCATTCGTTGCGCACGGCTACCAGGAAAACCAGGACCAGGACCCAACAGGCCACCTGAATCGCATCGGCCAGAAGGTAGGACGCGGCGAACATGTGGCGTGCGCCAAGATAGGACCGCCGGCGCCAAATGCCATAGACGCCGAGGACATCCAACGCGACGGTCGCCATGGCTACGAATAGGGCCAGGGCTGAGGTGAGGCTGCCGCGCAACGGGGCCGGCCCGAGCGCGAAATTGGCGCACAAGAGAAGCCAGCCGGCGTAGACGATCATATTCATTACGAAGGCCACGCGCAAGAGCGGCGGGTTTTGGTCCAAGCCCGTGGCGTTGCGAAGAATCGATTCCTGCCATGCCAGGGACGCGGCGGCCAGCGCGATCAGAATGGTGGCGACGCCCGAAGCGATGCGGCGCACCCAGGCCGTCGCGGTCTGCGAAGTCTCGCGGTACAAGCAAAGGCAGAACAGCCCCCAACCCAAAGGCGCCATGAGCAGCCCGAGGGCCACCAGGTATAGCTCGGGCGCCGGCTGGCCCGAGAGTACGGTGCGGTTGAATCCGGCGGCCGCACTATAGAGAAGGGGGTGGAAATATGGCAGGACCAGGCCAACGCAGCCGAGCAGCACGGCGGTCCCGAAAGGAATGCGTGGCTTCATAACAAGACTCCCGGCGCCGGATTATACATCGGCCACTTCCGCGAGCAGCAATTTCAGGCCGTCGGCGCAGAGGGACGCGGCGTGCTTGGAGGCCGGCGGCAGGCCGCCCAACGCCTGGTCGACGATGGAAGGGTGAAAGGCGGCCATCTCGGCCCGCGTCTTTCCGCGCAGCCATTCGGTCAGCGCGGAGCCGGCGGCGATGGACGCGGTGCAGCCGCGGACGTTGTAGCGGACATCCACGGCGCGGCCGGCTTCGAAGCGCGCGGAGAGCCGCAGAACATCCCCGCAAGCGGGATTGGAGGCTTCCACGGCGACCGCGGGCGGCGCCAGTTGGCCCACGTTGCGCGGGTTGGCGAAGTGCTCGAGCAGGCGATCCGGGTACATCGTATGTTCCAATATTGGCATGCTTCAAGTGGTGGCGGCCGTCCTTGAGCGGAAAGACCGCGTGCTGATCTGCCAGCGGATGCCGGGACAGTTTCATCCGCTGCAATGGGAGTTTCCAGGCGGCAAGGTGGAGCCGGGCGAGACCCCCGCGGAGGCCCTGGCGCGGGAATTGGAAGAGGAGCTTGGCGTGCGCGGCGCGCGCGGCGGCGAGATCGAGCGCTACCAGTTCGAGTATCCCGGCCGCCCGCCCATTGTGCTGATTTTCTTCCGCGTGGAGAGCTTCGAGGGGGAGCCGCGGAACCTGATCTTCCGCGAAATGCGTTGGGCGGCGCGCGCGCAACTCCAAGAGTTCGACTTCCTGGAGGGCGACCGGAGATTCCTGCGGGACTTCTGTGAGGGCCGCCCGGCCTCTATACTGGGTTCCATGGCCACACTGATCGACATGGCGGACCCCGCCACGAACGAGTTTCTGGCGAGCCTTGAAGCCAAGGGCGGCGTCAACCACTTTTTCCGCGCCATGGGCAACCGGCCCGAGGCGCTACGGACCTTCGCGCCGCT
>Ga0182027_10003794_pt1 | contig 23740 bp, 20 predicted proteins | sample 712E1DmetaG_FD_121300 | JGI IMG/M metagenome (GOLD analysis project Ga0182027, IMG submission 121300) | Permafrost microbial communities from Stordalen Mire, Sweden - 712E1D metaG (Illumina Assembly) | ecosystem: Environmental > Terrestrial > Soil > Wetlands > Permafrost | place: Sweden... | reverse complement strand
TCGCTGTAGCGCCACCAATGCGCGGAATCGTAGTCAGGATTCGGCACGGCGATGATTCCGACCGTCACGTCTTTACCGAGGGCTTCCTGGAAAAGCAGACGCGTGCGGCGCGCATGGACGTCCTCCGTCACGATGTTGATGCGTTGGACGGACAAGTGATGGTCTTGAAACCAATCTCTCAATGCTAGCGCGGCGCTGTAGGTTCGGTCGCGGTCCATCACGCGCGAGGGCACCATCTGGACAAACTCGGCCGGGACACCCGCGGCCTTCAACTGCGCGGCGCCCACGCTGGCCGAGGTCTGAAAATCGTTGACGTAATGGCCAAGTCCCGACACCGGTCCACCGGTCACATAGACACGCTCATAGGAACCGGTCTTGAACTCCGCCACGGCGGCGCGCATGGCGTAATCATGCACCCAGCCTTCGACCACGAGGATATGGGCATCCACGCGGTGGGTGACCGCCAGGAAGGGATAAATGTTTAAAAACAACAACCGGCCGGTCAGCAGAACCAAGAGCGCGGCCGCCAGCCAGCCGTGCCAAGTGGGCCACCAGACCGTACGGCGCTGAAAGAGTCGAAAAGTCATGAACTGTGCCGAGGTTTTTCCTCTCCTCCGTTTTCTTCTTCCATTTTCGATCTTGAACCGGCGTGGAGCCCCCAGCGTTCCTTGCGGGTCAGCAGGCCCAAGAAATGTTGCGGAATATGCATCAGAACAGCCTCACGCGGAGGGCGCAAAGGTCGCGAAGGCGAGAGGTTGCTACCAAGACGCACCGGCCTGTCGCCAAAGCTTCCGTCGTCGCCGGCTGGCTATAAAGCGGCAGGTCGGCCCGGCAGGCAGGGAACCCAAAGGGACCGTCTTGTAATCGATGCAATTTCCTGTGGCTAAGAGAGATACTCCCTTTTGCTACGAAGGAGGCGGCGCAATCAAAGAACTGCCGTCGCTTGGCGGATATTCTTGGAATCTGCGGCCGCCATGATTTCCGCCAGGGCTTTCATGCGGGTCTTTGGCTCCCAGTTAAATTTGGCTTTGGCTTTGGAGTAGTCACCAATCAGGAGATCGACTTCGGCGGGGCGAAGCAGCCTTTGATCGAATTTCACGTGGTCGTGCCAGTCGAGATCGAAATATCCAAACGCCGCGTCGAGAAACTCGCGGATAGTATGGGTTTCATTGGTCGCCAATACATAGTCGCCAGGTTCATCTTGCTGAAGCATCAACCACATTCCTTCGACGTATTCCTTGGCGAAGCCCCAATCACGCCGAGCCTCAATATTGCCGAGATAAAGCTCATGCTGCAAACCTGCCTTAATGCGGGCGGCTGCAATGGTGATCTTACGCGTGACGAAATTCTCACCCCGCCGCGGCGACTCGTGGTTGAAAAGAATACCACTGCAGGCGAATAAGTTGTAGGACTCGCGATAGTTAACTGTCAGCCAGTGGGCGAAGACCTTGGCGCAGGCATAAGGCGAACGGGGCCAAAAAGGCGTCGTCTCCCGCTGGGGAACCTCCTGTACCTTGCCGAACATCTCGGATGACGAAGCTTGGTAGTACCGCACTTTCTTACCGATCCCAGATTCGATGATGGCCTCAAGGATACGAGCGGCTCCGACACCAGTAATGTCGGCGGTGTATTCTGCAATATCGAAGCTGACACGCACGTGGCTTTGCGCTGCCAGATTGTAGATTTCATCCGGCTGAAGATGGTAAAGCAGTTTCACAAGGGAAACACTGTCGGCCAGATCGCCATAGTGCAGATAGAGACGCTGGTTGGGTCCGGTCTCAAAAAGCTGGAGATGGTCAATGCGCGTGCGATTGATGGTGCTCGCCCGTCGAACAAGGCCATGAACCTCGTAGCCCTTGTCGAGCAGCAATTCCGCGAGATAGGAGCCGTCCTGGCCGGTAATTCCTGTGATGAACGCTTTTTTGCTCATGACAATTTTTTGAGTTCGGATTCGACAAGACGTGCGACCATTTCTTCGAATGGCACGGTATTCTCCCAGCCGAGAACGCGTTTGGCTTTTGTGGGATTGCCGCAGGCGGCCACGGGCTCGACCGCTGTGACCAGCGCAGCATCGTATCTGACATAATCACGCCAATTTAAACCCGCACAGCTGAAGGCGTGCTCCACCAACTCATTCACAGAGTGAAGCCGACCAGTGGCCAGTACGAAATCGTCGACCGTGTCCTGCTGTAACATTGACCACATGCCTCGGACGTAGTCGGGTGCCCATCCCCAGTCGCGTCTTCCGTATAGGCTTCCAAGCGTGAGATCCTGCAAAAGGCCTTTTTTGATTTGGGCGACCGCGCGGGCGACTTTTATGGTCACAAAACCGGCGCTTCGCCGCGGTGATTCATGGTTGTAGAGAATAGCCGCGCAGGTCTGCAGTCCATAGGCGATCCGATAGATCCGGGCCATCTGCTGCGATAGGGCCTTGGCAGCTCCATAAGGAGTCGTGGGATTCACCGGCGTGAATTCGTCCTGGGGAGAATGTGGGGGAGAGCCGAACACCTCGCTGCTGGATGCGTAGAGGAACTTCGGTGGGTCAGGTAGATCGCGAAGGATTTCCAGCAGACGCAGCGTGGCCATCCCTACGCTGTCCACGGTGCTTTCTGGCAGCTCCAGGCTCAATCGCGGGCTGGACTGGCCCGCGAGGTGGTAGAATTCATCAGGCTTGGCGAGACTAATGATTCGCCTTAGGTGGGTAGCGTCTTCGAACGCGCCGTTATGTAAATGGAGGCGTCGATTCAGGATCGAAGGATCGGCGACCAAGTGGCGAATATTGCTGGATGGGAGGGCGTCCGGCCGGTGGACGAGGCCATGGACCTCATACCCGTGCTCCAGAAGGAGCTCACACAGATAAGAGCCATCCTGCCCAGTAATGCCGGTGATAAATGCGCGCTTCATAGGTGATGGGAATCAGCTTCAACGAGGAAAATGTTTACGTGCAATCAAACGCACCGGATTGATCGCGGTCGGGTTAGGTAACCTTGGGAACCCGCCGAACTACGCCAAATTGCGCCGCGATTTCATTGCGCGCATCGACGTAGCAGCTTAGGGACCTAGAACTGCATGGGAAGGAGCGAGGCTTGAATAGACTCGTAGGTATTGCCGCGCTTGGGCTTCGAGCGTGTGGTTGTCTAGAATTCGGGCCCGGCTGACCCGAGAACAATGCTCCCGCAGAGGGCGATCCTGCAGGATATGTTCGATCGCCCGGGCTAGGGCCTTGACGTCGCCGGTCTCCGCGAGCAGGCCCGTCTCCATCGGCTCGACCAATTCGGGAATCCCGCCGGATGAATAGCCTACAACGGGAGTTCCGCACGACATCGACTCCAAAACCGTGTTGGGAAGGTTGTCAGCTAGGGAAGAGATCACGAATATGTCAGCAGCGCTATAGATGGCGGCGAGAAGACCATCGTCATTCACTGACCTAATGTGACATGAAGGCAGGCCGGCTGGGATTGTCGGAGGATTTGCGCCCACACTGAGCAAAAACAGACCCTCGACTGATTTGATATGTTCGATGGCGGCGAGCAAGTGCCCCATCCCTTTTCGGGGGTTATCCAGGGTATCGGCGACGAAGAGGACGATGCGGGCGTCGTGGGGCAGTCCGAGTTTGTCGCGGGCGCTGGACATTCCCGCCGGCGCGTAAACATCCGTATCCAATCCATTCGGGATCGTAGTGCAGGGCCAATTCCCCAGGAGGGAGCTCTTTCGAGTCACTTCAGCCAGCCAGCGACTTGGTGAGACGAGCTGAAGACCCCCGGGGCCGATATTCTCGAAGGACATCTTCTTCCGGCACCATATCTCATGGGAAAGATCAGACTCGCTCGTGGAACCCAGCTGCGGGCATCTTCCGCACTGATCCTGGAAACGAGCGCAGTGATTGTCGAAATGACATCCGCCAGAGAACGGATTCATATCATGCAACGTCCAGACCAACTGCCGCCCGCTGACACCGGGGAAAAAGGCTAGATGATCCACGAAGCCCGCGACCCAATGCAGGTGAACGATGACATTGGGTGGCAACTGGGCGGCGAGTTCGGCAGCGACAGTACTTGAGTCCAGGCTGAACAGTTCAAACGGCGGCTGCGGGGCGGCTGCAATGCGGCGCCTGCGCCAGGCCTGCCGTTTTCCATTAAGCCATCGGCGGGCTCGGATCGAAAAAGTCGATGAATACCTGAAAGTCGACACATCAGCTAGGCCGAACGAGGGCCGAAGTGCAATCATCCGCGAGTCCACGCCCAACCGCCGTAGTCCCTCGTGCAATCGATACGCCGATCTTCCTGCACCACCCGTAACCGCCGTAACCAAATGCACAACACGCATTGAAGCACTTTTAGGAGAGTTGTTCGGTTGCCGTAGGGTTCGCCGGTACCGCAGTTGCACTATGACATTCGATCAAATCGGTCGCTTCTAGGGACGCGCTTCTCAGTGCGATAATCCCGGCCTGTTCGTAAAACGAAGGTGCACAAGGAAGACCACCCGACCGCCGTTGACGACGGAAGCCGAACCATACCGAAGGTATTCCAGAGTGAGCCATCGGACTCGTGAAAGTCGAGATTGACTGAGTGCACGCTAAAATTCGCAACCACATGGCATAGGTCCTCGGCGAAGTGAGCTCACTGGCGTTGTCGGTAGGCAAATATATTCAATTGAAGATCCATCCCAAGATTTTGCTCTATCGTAAGAAAGGGGTGGGATGAGGTAAAAGCGGAATGTATCTGCACTCTAAAGTTGGCGTCAATCAATGTATCCAGCAATTTGTTCATTGTTTGGTTTTGCCCGACAAAAGAATGATATTCGACGAACAAATTGCCAACGTTAGAAAGGGAATCCGCGCAATCGCGCAACACTTCAGTCTCCGCCCCTTCAATATCCAGCTTAAGGAAGTCGATCGGCTCCGATAAATAGTCCTTCAACCTTACAGCATCGATTGCAATCGTTTGTGAGGATGAGCCCGTGATGATACGGCCGGCATCCGCTCCTTCCGATAAGAACTGCCGAATGGTCGTAGATGACCACACCGCTTTTGGCACAAGTTCAATATCAATCAGATGAACGCTTTTTAGGGTACTTTAGAGGTATCGGAAAATCTTTGGATCGGGCTCAAACGCGGTGATCCGGGAGCATGGGAACAGCGTTTTGAAGAAGACGCAGGCGATACCGATATTGGCGCCACAGTCGAGAATTCTTGGAGAATGGCTCTCGGTAGATAATTTGTAAAGATTGTCTATAAAGATATTCTGCCATGCCGAAACGAAGGAGGGACCATCGGGTATTGTGACAGCAGAGCCAAGTAGACTAGTGGTGGTTGCGACGTAACGTGGCAATTCCAGCAATCTTCTGACTTCGAGTCTTGTGCGCCAAGGCAAAGCAGACTCCGGAGGTGTTGCCCGATGTATGAAACGGTCGATTTTGCGGGGGATGGATTTCACGCCGTGTATTTTACGGGGTGATGGACTTCATATCTATGCTCCAGAAGTAGTTCACACAGATACGGGCCATTTTGGACAGTGATGCCGGTGATGAATGCACGTTTTATATGTAATGGGAATCGGCTGGCATGAAGAAGAGATCAAAACGTGGAAACCGGCCCAAACGGGGGGATTTCATTGATGCTTTACCGCAAACTGTGGAGAAGTTGGCGACTCTATACCCGTGACAGGTTGCGACCTTTCCTAAATTCTTGCACCGCCTCAAAAAGGGTCACTGCCGTGCGACGGGAGGGGGCGTAGAAGAATATGAAGACCATTCCCGCCGCGAGCCCGATCGGAGCGCAGATAAGCAACTGAATCAATGGACCGAAATTCATGGCGAGAGGGTGGGCCGAATAGGTCGCCACAAAGACAATTGCTGCCACCGGCAGGTGGCGGAAGAACCCACGCCAGAGGTCGGCCGTGCTCACTGGACCCGATCGCCCTGCCATGTGGTACACAAACGGTAACAGAATCAAGACGCAGGAGATAGAAGCGGCAAAGGCGATACCGATGGGACCGAATGGCAACCCGGCCACATAGGAGCAAAGCGTGACGCTGGAGAGAAACAGACTGGTCAGCAACGCGTCCCTGCCGCGGCCCTGGCTTTCGAACAGCCAACTGGAAGTGGTCGCGAGCGGCGCAAAAAGCATTCCAAGCGTCAGCCACCCAAAGATGGCAGCGGCCTGTTCCCATTTCGGGCCAAGGAGGACGAGAGTCAGCGGCCGGGCCAAGGCGAGAATCAGACCGGTAAAAAAGAAGCTCGGAAGCGCGATGATTTCATAGGCCTGAAGAAAGGTACGGCGATAACGCTCGGGTTGGGCTTGGATCCTTGCCAGTGCCGGGAGGAAAACCGAACTGATCGGGGAGAGCAATTGCTCCAAGGGCCGACGAATCATTGCCCCTGCCCGCGAATAGAGACCGACCGGGCCGGGCCCATAAAACCTGCCGATCAAAAGACTATCTGCTCCATTTGTGAGCGAATAGAGGAAACTGCTGGCCGACAGATTGACCCCGAAACTCAATAAAGGTCGTATTCCGCTGTTCCGTGTTGGCAATTGAGGGCGCCAGCCACAGAACAGCCACGTCAAGAGGAACCCGACCACGCTCAGCGTCAGTTGGGACCAGACCAAAGACCAATATCCGCCCTTCAACCAAGCCATCCCGATTCCAACGGAACTGCTAGCCAGCATGGAGCTGATTTCGATCGCCGCGATTGCCTTGAAACGCATCTGGCGGTTGAGGAGGGCCATATGCTGGACCGTCAGGCCAGTTAACAGAAAAGTGACTGAGAGCGTCAGGGTAATGGCAAGAAGCCGGGGTTCTCGGTAAAACCAGGCGACGGCGGGAGCAGAGGCCACGACAACCAAACCAGCCGCGCAACTCAGGCCGGCATTTATCCAGAACAGATTGGAGACTTGGGCGTGGGTGATGCCCTCCCGCTGCACCGTAACCGTCGAAAGGCCGGCATCTTTGAAAACCCTGAGAAAGCCAATGACCGTCAGAACCATGGCGACGAGGCCGAAGTCTTCCGGGACCAGCAATCGGGCCAACGCCATGGTGGAGGCCAGAGTCAATGCAAATTTGACTCCCTGCGCCAGGATCGTAACGAATCCGCTGGAAACAACGCGGCCTTTGAGATTCACGAGCAGATGATCGGTGGCCAAATGCCGTTTGAACGTTTCCATTGTATTCACCCCATCGCCAGTCGCGCCGCAGACCGTGATTTCAGCAGTCCAACACCGTGTGATCGGAACATCGGTCAGAGGCCGGTTGTTGTCAGCGTTGGGAAAACCTGGAGCCATGCGCAAAGTGAGATTAAAAACGAAGATGCCGCAATTGAAATGTATAATCTCCCGCCGAGCGTCGTGGCGAACTGGTTGGCCTGTCCAACCGAGTCGGACCTCTTCGGGAGAGGTAAATGAGCCATCTTTACAGATATTTCAAGCAAACGGAACGCGCCCGTTCGCTGTCCTCCAGCGAGCGAAGTTAATCTCGACACCTTCATGATACGAAATAGCGGCGCGGTCGGGGCTGCGTGAGGGGGCGCGCCTTCGTGATTGGTGCCTCAGCGCGGCCTTCGATACTCCCGATCAATTCAATGGCTTCCCCGTGTCAGCCAGCTCGCCAGGCGCGGCGGGATTGGACGGAGACCCAATATCATTCTCGTTGGGCGTCACTGTCAAGCAGGGCTCGGTGGAGGCGAACCGCCGATAGGTGGCTATATGAAGCCTCGCGGCTTCGTCCCACGAGAACAAGGCCACCCTCGCTCTGCCTCGCTCGATAATCTGACCCCGGTGAATTTTCTCACAGGCAATTTGGAGAATACATTCGGTCCAAGCGCTTTCGTCAGCAGGATCTAACATAATGCCGCCATCGCCCACGACCTCCGGCAGGCTCGTTGTGTTCGAGGTGACGGCGACCGTGCCGCATGCCATGGCCTCCAACGGCGGCATACCGAAACCCTCGTGTTGAGAAGGGTAAAGGAGCGCAACACTCTTTCGGTACAGCTCCCGCAGCGTCTCCTCGTCAGGTAAAACCTCAGAATCTACGCGATCCGAAATACCGAGGAAGTAGCTTTGCCATCGCTCTTCATCATTGAGGGGTTCTCCTGCCACACAAAGGCGAATGCTTGGATGGGACTGGCAGGCCTTGGCGAAGGCTCCCAGAAGGAACATAAAATTCTTGTAAGTTCCCCGCCCGCCTACAAACAAAAACGTCGGCTTTTCAAAAACCGTATTAGGCTGTGGATCCAAACATAAAGGAAAGGAGGAGGCTAGGTAAATGACGCTTGTATTGCCATGCTTTTGTGGATAACGCTCCAGAAGTTCCCTTTCTGTGGATTTGGAGATACAGATCAAATGGTCTGCGCGTAAGATTGCGTCCCGTTGATTTCGGAGAACGAAAGCCGACTCTTCAATAACCTTGGAATACGCTGCGTAGATGAAATCATAGACCGTCACGACAATTGGGCACTTAAAATCGGCGAAATGCAGGCCTCCGGCGAGAACGTAATAGGTGGGGTGAAAGATCTCGGCGCTTCGGATATATCGCAATTTCCACCACGCCGTCTTGATGGGTTGGCTAAAACGTCGGGGTCGTATTGCTGTTAGAGTCGAGACTTTCAAATTTGGATGGGCTAAAAGGTGGCGCTTAGATTCATTTTGCCCAATCACGGTCGGGCTCCAATCGGCTGGAAGGCGAACTATGATCTCTCTAAAATAGCGACTGATACCTCCAACCGCCTGCCAGCGGAAGACTTTAGCATCATAGAGTATTCTCATCAGGAAGTTTAAGCCGCAATTGGATGGGAAATGGATTTACACCCAGGATCGGACGTTCGAATCCGGCCAACCGGCCGATCCCGGGCAATGACCTCAGGCAGGTGGCCTGCCGGACTGCATGGTACCAGTCCGTCGAGCCCAAACTGTCTTACATGCTTGAGCCGAGCCCCGATAGGGGATTCTCTTTGTGAGGAGCAAGCGCGGGCGGCTCAGGACCGTGGTCCAGAGGTTGTGCAACGCCCTCCAACCCGTTCCCTGCTCGCACAACCGCTTTGTTTCCAAAGTGAGCCGTGTGGCAATAAAATCTAAGCGGCAATGCTCCGCTTGCCTTCGCTCTGACACCGAGAGGCGAGACAGAAACCGGTCGAGAATGGCCTCATTTTCAGCGCAAAAGCGGTCCCAGCGCGAACACGATTTGCTGGCTGGGTATTCGCGGAAACGGGCTACCGGACGGGCGTCACAGAGGGGCATCAGCCCATGCGCGACGAAGCGGCACCAAAGCTCCCAGTCGAAAGAGTAATGCATGGATTCAACCAATGGACCGAGTCCCTCCATGACGTCACGTTTCCAGAAGGCACCGGGTTGCGAAAACTCGGCCTGATGTGTCAACCATTCGATCAGGTTTGCGCCAGGCTGTTGCAGGCGCACCCCAGGCTTCGGTCCAATGAAGTCCACCGCGCCGGCGACCCAGGCGACTTTGGGGGCTTCCCTGACTTTGGCAGCTAGCCATGACAGCACGCCTGGGAGGTATACATCGTCGCTATTTAGCCATCCCAGCCATTCACCCGTCGCGCGCGCAAAACCCTTATTGATCGCATGCGTCTGCCCATCATCCTTTTCGCTGGTCCAATAGGCGAGATATTCCCCATATTTGCGGATGATCTCGACCGATTCATCCGAACTTCCTCCGTCAATGACCAGGTATTCGAGATCGGGATAGTCTTGAAGCAACACGGACCGAATCGTCTCCTCCAGGTATTGTCCCTGATTGAAACTTGGAGTAACGATCGTGATCTTCGGAGACCTGTCCCTAGGCGAAGACGGGCATCTCGCTTCTGGTTCTCCTTCGGTCCATGGCCAGCCCGTGCGGCCGACCGGAGGCTGTGGTAATTCCGAGATCTGCATGATGCAAAAGAGTGTCGAGGTTGTGGTTGTCTGCAGGAGCGCGCTCTTGTTGGTCGGCGGCGGCTTGGCGTCGCCTTCCATACTCCCGATCATTTCAATGGCTTGTCTGTGCCAGCCAGTTCGCCCAGCGGAGCGGGATCAGATGGTGGCCCAATATCATTCTCGTTGGGCGTCACCGTCAAGGGGGGCTCGGCGGAGGCGAACCGCCGGTAAGTGGCCACGTGAAGTTTAGCGCACTTGTCCCACGAGAACAAGACCGCCCTCGCTCTGCCTTTCTCGATGATCTGACTTCGGCGAATCTTGTCATCGGCAATTCGGAGAATACATTCGGTCCAAGCGCTTTCGTCAGCCGGACCTAACATAATGCCACCGTCGCCCACGACCTCCGGCAGGCTCGTTGTGTTGGAAGTAACGGCGACCGTGCCGCAGGCCATGGCCTCCAACGGCGGTATCCTGAAACCCTCTTGTTGAGAAGGGTAAAGAAGCGCGACACTCTTCCGGTAAAGCTCCTGCAGCGCCTCCTCGTCAGGGAAAACCACTGAATCAATCCGATCCGCAATACCAAGGAAGTAAGCTTGCCATCGCTCTTCATCACTGAGGGGTTCTCCGGCCACACAAAGCCGAATTCTTGGATGCGACTGACAGGACTTGGCAAAGGCCCGCAAAATAAAAATAAAATTTTTATATCTTCCCCGTCTGCCCACAACCAGGAACGTCGGTTGCTCAAAAACCGTTTCAGGCTGTGGTTCCAGACATACAGGAAAGGATGAAGTCAGGTAAATGACGCTGGTCTGGCCCTGATTCTGAGGATAGCGCTCCAGAAGTTCTCTTTCTGTCGATTCGGAGACACAGATCAAATGGTCTGCACGCAAGATTGCATCCCGTTGATGGCGGATGACCAGAGCGGACTCTTCGAGAACCTTGGAATACGCTGCGAGGATGAAGTCATGGATGGTTACGACAACCGGGCATTTGAAATCGGTGAATTCGATCCTTCCAGCGAGGCTGTAATAGGAGGGGGGAAAGACCTCTGCATTGCGAACATGTCGCAATTTTCACCACGCAGTCTTGACCGGTTGGCTGAAACGTCGGGGGCGAATCGTGCTCAGCGTGGACACTTTCAACTGCGGATGCCTCACCAAGTCGTGGTTGGATTTCTCCACCCCAAGCATCATTGGCGACCAATCGCTAGGAAGGTGGGATATTATTTCCCTAAAATAGCGACTGATGCCTCCCACCGTCTGCCAGCGAAGAACGCGACCGTCGTAAAGAATTCTCATCAGGGGGCTGCCGCCGGCGGCAATAGGCGTTTCTGCAAAATCGAGCGCGAACCGAGGGCGGGTCGTTCTGTCAGGGCGATGAGCAGGGCTATCCTTTTGCTTTGGCGAGCCGAAGCGCTACGTCGTCGTGGTCAGTCTCAGTGCGTGACTGCCGGCGCCGCGTGTGTTTGATCCACAACCTCCAGCAGCGGTTGTCAATACGTTGAAAGCGTCGCGGGGGTCAATTCCGCGATGGTGTCGAGAGGGTCGACGAAATGCTCCATCACCTCGTATGCAGTCACCGCCTCAAACGGACCGCGGACGGGGTAGGTTTCATCAAAACCGCGGGCAAACAGGTTTTTGCAGTAGCGGTCATACCAGCGAAAGTCGTACCCGATATCGCGCATCAATCGCACAAACATACCGTAGCCCACGGCATAATCGAGGAATCTGCCCGAAGGGTTGAGAAATAGTTCAATAAACATGCGCGTCCGACGCTGGCACACAAGGTTGCAGGCACCTGAATAAGCGCGATCGCCTTGAACCGCATCTGGCGGATCAACAGGGCCATGTGCTGGACGGTCGAGCCTGTCAGCAGAAAGTTGACGGAAAACAAGAGCGCGATTGAAACCAGCCTTGGCTCGCGGCAGAACCAGGCAATCAGGGGCGCACGAGCAGCCATGATCAGGCTGCTAAAGACGCTCAGAGCGACATTGATCCAGAAAAGATTCGAGACTTGGGCGTGCGTGATTTCCTGCCTTTGTATCGTGGCGGTCGGACCCTGCTCTGCAAATGACGGGTGACACCCACCAGGGCCAAGCTCCCTAGAAATCCAGTCTCCAAAGAAGCCAGTCCCATTGCTGCGCACACCGCGCTCTCACCCGCGGTAGGACAACACTCGCGTTCTTTGCGAGTCTGGCTCCAATAAGAAACTGCAGCAAACGGTATTTCCGATCCAAAGCGGGTATTCTGAGCACACCCCCGAGGTCTGCCGCCAAGGCACGTGCTTGAATGGAAAAATTCTCGCGTCTTGGACGAAAGTACATGAAGAACCCCTCAAGGTATTTAACGCAGGCGGCACGGGCGCGCGCGCTGTCATCGAGGGCACGGAGACGCTCAATTTGCAGCGTCATAGATCGGAACTGCGACTCCAATTTCCCCGGAGAAAAAAGAGAACTGCTCAGACTCCGGGGATTTGCGTTTCGGACATACGACTTGGCTCCGATCACAAACACAACACGGTCGCTTGCGCATACGATGCGCGAGAAATACTCACCATCGTCATCCATCGATAGACTGGCATCCCAAGGTCCGACCTCTTCGGTGAGTTGACGACTAATGAGCCACGCTTGGATGGCCATCCAGGCATTGTCCTCCATTTTCCGGATCATCCATTCGGCAGGGGAAAGATCGTACCAGAGGGAGTTCGGAATGAGCGTCGCTCGGTGAGGCCGATGGCTAAACCTACCCCAAGCAGAGGCGAGGATTGTCCTGCCATTTGCCGTAGACCCGATCGCCGCAACCTGCGCGGCAACCTTGTCCGGTTCCAGGAGGTCGTCGGCGTCGAGCCATTGGATATAGTCTCCATGGCACAGGCTGAAAGCCTTGTTTCTTGCCGCGCTAGCACCTTGGTTCGACTGAGACACAACTCTGACGCCGAGTCGCTCAAAACTCAACGCTACTGCTAGTGTCTGATCTTTTGAACCATCGTCGACTACGATAATCTCCTTATTTGCCCAGGTCTGCGCCAGTGCGGATTCAACGGCTTCGCCAATCCACATTTCGGCATTGTATGCCGGAATAAGAATGGAAACCAGAGGCCGCATATGAGCACCTTGAGACGCCCAGGCTTTTTCCCCGAAACTCTCCGCCGAACGCCTTGCTATTGAAAATAGATTTCGGAGCACGCTGGCAGCCCAGCGTCTGCAAATCATTCACCCTGACGCGGATCCCTTTGCGCTAATGCGCAATTCGGCCCGCCCTAATCATTGCACCTGAATGCGTGTCTTGGCATTGTTTGGCGCCTGTCCGGGCACGATGCCGGGGGCCTCGGTCCCATGGACGTAACGATAACCTGCCGGAATGGCATCGACGCTTGGATTTGGGCTGGCCGGGTCGAATGCTGGCCACGTGAGGCTCCCGAACCATGTCGGCTTGCCGCTCAAAAACAGGCTGCTCGGGATAGTATGATCGGGAATATTAGGGTCCCAAATCTGTGCCGCGTCCTTGAAATTGTAGTTGCCATGGTAAATGAGAGTGGCGGTGGGGTTGGGGAGGATGGCTATACCCCCACCATCAGAGGTCGAACCATAGCCAAGGGAAAGAAGATAAATCCGACTATCGTATGATCGGCTCGTTGGACTCGTGATTTTGGCCGTTGTCCCGGCCCCCGTCGTCGTTGCATCCCCAAGAATGTTTCCGATGAGTGAATACGAGGTCTGCCCCTCCCACACGTCGGCTGCCCGCTGAGCTTGATTCAGCGCAATGGGGGCGCTCAGTGTCCCGCGCGTACTGTATGGAGTCTGGAAGGACGCATGACCGATGAACCAGTTGCGCAAAGCCGTTACTTGGCTGGATGTCCCCCAATAAGAATCTGCAACGAAATCTGTCGAAATGTTCCCCTCAAAGAGGTTGAACTGAGGATGCGCCCCGTGACTCGCGCAAAAGGTCTCCATAAGAGCCCGCGCATTGAAAGGAGCGTTGTACCTGTCGTCATACTCTCCGGTTGTGTAATTGTAAGCGATAACATTCCCGGCTGCACCCCATTCAGCGCAGATCGACATGTGTTGCCGCTCCATGATGTTGTCGATGACGAGGCAGCCTGTCGTTTTGTGGCGCAGGAAAACTCCTGAATCGTAACTGCCCGCAACGTGAATAAACCCGTCCAGAAAGTGGCAATGGCGAACCTCGCAGCGATAACTCCAATCCATGTGAACGTGATCCCCATCCGTGAAGTCTCCTTTGACATTGTAGAGCCAGCAGCCCACGGCGCTATCCATGAGGAAATTGACCATTGCTCCAGTGTTGGTGGCATACACGGTCAGATTCTCCACGCCACTGTTTTGGCATCCGATGGCGAAGTATCCGGTGGCCCACGGGGTATGTGAGTAATCTGTGTAAAGAGCCGGGGTGATCGTCAGCGTTGTTCCACTTACGTTGGTCACATTGACGATCTGACCACGAGCCCTCGCACCGTTATCGCTCCAGCCATCCACCCATGTTCCCGTGCCAGGATAGTTGGCCGCGCCGGTGATATTTACAAAAGAGGAATCATTTAACTCCGTGATGACGAGATGGGAACCATTTGATATGCCAGCGGCCGAGGCGACGATAATGGAGGTCGAACCTGCCGTGGCGCCCGACGAAATGGCCGTCGTATAGGGGGTCGGATTGTACTGCATCCCACCGCCCGAAACACCCAAACTGATAGTTCCCATCCCTGAACCAGTGGACTTGATGATAGTTACATCAATCCCCGCGCCCCTGACGGTGATGTTGCTCGGCACCGCAAGACTGCCACTCACTCGATAGGTGCCAGCAGGAATGTAAACGACTTTGGGGTTATTGACAGTGGCGGCGGCACCAGCGGCGGTCAGTGCCGCCTGAATCGCTGCTTTGTTGTCGGTTGAGTCATCACCCCTTGCATTGTACGGAGATTGGGTCACGTCGATGAAGATCGTATTGCGGGGGGGAATTCCTCCGGGAACGCCCGATTGAGACCAGTCGATCAATCGATCTGTCGGAATGATAGCGGCGTAAACCGTCACCCTCCCGCCAATAACAATCGCCGCCGTTAGACACCACAAGGTGGATATTCTGAAATTATTCCGCTCTGAAGACTTATGATGCTTCATTTGGATCTTCCTTTTGGATATAGGTTTCTCTTCGTCGGACGCTCCCGATGGAGAGGACCTTTGCATACCAGGCCGGAGGGGTCAAGGTATGTACTGTAAAAGTCGGGTTAGAATAACGTGCATCATTTGCGTGTTTTACGCAGTCTTCCTCGCGTCATCGCTCCAACCCGCATCAGGGTCCTGCTGAGCCAGCTCTCGCACGCCGTGAACGCGGGCAAATATAACACATCCTGACCTGACACGCCGCGTTTGAAATGATACACGCCTGGGTTTGTCTCAGGATTGATGCCTCCTAAATTGTAGTAACGGATGCCGGTCTCCTTGAGCAATTGGATCATGCGCCATTGCAGGACGTAGGCCCCTTGGAGTTTCATGCCGCTGTCGCTGGTCGCGCCATGGAGGTAGATCCCGCTGTTGCCCATAGCGGTGCCGACGAGGCCGGCGACCAACCTGTGCTCGTGTTCACACAGAAGGACCTTCATCCGTTGCCCTGGCGGCAGCGCAGCCTGCATTCGGGAAAAATCGTGAATGTTGGTCGATGTCTCGAATTTTTTCCGGGCCATCATCTCGTCAAATATCTTGATAAACGCCGGAAACGCATCGGCTCCGCCGGCTTCCACCAAGTTGAGTCCGTTCTTTTCCGCACGGTTGAGGCAATTGCGCCATTTCTGGTCGAAGCCTTTGCGCAGCTGTTCGAGCGGTGGAGCGAGATCGAGAACCAAAGTCCGATAGGTCTGCCCGGATCCGAAGGGCTCCGTACGAAAATCAGCGAAGGCGGATTGGAAGGCGACCGCCCGAGGGGTTTCGAAGAAGGCGTTGGGCAACACGCGAAGGAACATGTGTCTTCTTTGCACATATTCAGCGCGCAAGGCGGCCCCCACGGCGTTTACGAGCCCTGGATCAAGATCTGTCTGTTTCAGGTGGCAGACCGGTCCCCAGCGCAAATAGGCGATACCCCACTTGATCCCTGCAATACGCACGAGCCGGACCTGCGCCATCGCCGCCGGGACACCGCAACGTTTTAGGACCAAGTGACTGAGATTCTTTTCACCCCAAGAGACGGCGCCATAGGCCCAAGTCTGGTAAATGTTGGCGTCCTCAAAGCGCTCGAGCAGTTCCGACCATTCGGCTGGACTCGTGCCATCGACCTCGACCGTTAAATCGGGTGTTGCCATCTGTTGCTGAGTGTGGGCGATTTGCATGCATCGCTCAAAAACCCAAGTTCAGGCAAAACCGCCAATGAGGGCGTAGCACCCACGGCGGCAATCTCAGGGAGAAATTCGGCGCAAGCCATCGGCGGATAGAGGATCAGTGTTGGTTGCTCAAGAAACTGCACGGGGATCATTATCCGGTCAGATATTTGTCTCCAATAGGTTTAATGCCGACGACTGCGCAGAGCTTGCCAAAATGGTCGAGGAACTTCACGAGATATCGGACCAGGAGATGCCGACCGAAGAACGGCAGGAATGGCATGATAATCGCATATAGCAGTGCCGCAACCGCAGATTTTGCGACGTTACGGATCGTCAACGTGTGGCGCTCGTTTTGTCCCCGGAGCAACGCCCGTTGGCAGATGTAACGCAGGCTCATGCGCGTCAGGGGCACAAACTCGTAGACCGGTGACTCGTTGCACCAGACGAGGATATGCCCGCATTCGATCAACCGTCGGAAGAAGTCCTGATCCTCTCCTCCGGCGCCATACACGGGGCGGAAAGGCGGTTCCAGATCGTTGACGGCGCGACGACGCACCAAGGCGTTGCCGGTCCTCGTTTCCTGCCAGGAAAGGATCGTTCCCGTAGGGTATTCAGGTCGTTCAAAAACGCGGGATTTGATGAGCCACTCAGGCGGCGGGCGCTCGAAACTGGGGCGCACGGGTGCTAGGACCCCGCTTACGCCTCGGGATTCACAAGCCTGAAAGAGCCGCAAAAGCCAGTCGTCTGGCGGGCACTCGTCGTCGTCGATAAAGGCGATGTATTCGCCCTTTGCATTGGCGAGTGCCCGGTTGCGGGCCAGGGCGATGTTCTGTTGAGGCTCAACGTGGTAGCTGACTCGATAATTGAGCCGCCCGTCGGCCTGCGAGACTGTTCTCCAGGCTGATTGTGCCGAATCGTTGTCGACGATCACCACCGAAAAGGTGAAGTGATCGTTTGTTTTCTGCCTGTCGAGCGCAACAAGCAGGTTGCGCAGAAGGACCGGGCGTTTGTAGGTGCAAACGCAAACACCAATGTGGGGCGGGCCGATAATCATGCCTGTCAGTATGTCATCTTACCTCTATTCGAGGGCACAAGACTTTCAGGAAAACACCAATCGATATAGTTTATCAGCTAGGGTCGAGCGCTTTCTAGCCAGCTCTGTGCCGAAGACGAGGAGCACGGTGAGAGTAAGCGCCGCAAAAAGCGCGATGATTGAGACGGCATCGATAAGCAGAAAACGCTTGACGATGAATAGCAGTGCCTGAAGGAACCCAATCTGGGCGATATACGCCAGGAGGGAATAGTGGCCCACCAAAACGATCGCACGGCTCGCGGCCTTTTGTCCGCTGCACCTAAGTCCGATCCCGTAAATGAGCAATAAGGTCAGGGACACTCCGAGCAATTGTACCCAGTAGAGTGGACCCCAAACCAACACTATGCCAAGGTACACAGCATAACAGAGGATAACCACTGGAAGGCGTGCCGCCATATTGTTGATTCGTTCAAATCCGAGGCAATCCAGTGCCAAGCCCAAGAATCCAAAGCTGAGCAGAACAAGGTTGTAATACGTCCAGCCGGCCACTTCGGTGACCTGTAGCCCTGCACAAACTCCAAATGCTAGAACAACCACAAGACTGCGCGGCCAACGGAGCACTTGCAGAAAGCCGACGGAGAAGAGGAGCAAATAGGCGATCGGGAGAAGTATTCGAAATGACGCGACGTAGCTGTTTCCAGTCACATAAATATCGAACAAGCTTGCCCCAAATTCGTGAAGCCCCATAGGGCGCACGCGTCCTCCTGCAAGCGAAAGGGCGTGGATGGCAAGGTTCAAGAACGTGAACAGTAGCAGCAGCTTTGTCCCGCGAACGAGCAAGCGGCGGTACATGCGGCGGTCATTCAAACCGTAGCGGGGCACGTAAACCATGCTCACAATGGATCCGGTAATGAGAATGAACGACGGGGTGAGAAACCGGAGAAGGTCATAAAAGTAAGGTACAAAGCCGAGGAAAAAGTTCCCCCAGTGGTAAACCACCATTAGGAGGATTAAGATTCCTTTGGTGAAATCGAGGGCCATGTTGCGCTCGGTGGAATTCGTTCCCATAATAAGGCTTTATCAGCGACTGCCAGTTGGCAGCGCCGGCAGTCCAAGTGAGGGCTCCGTGGGATCAATGTGCGGGAAAGCGGGGAACTTCGCAGAGACCACAAGAAGCGCAATCCATAGTGGGCTAAACGTATTGAAGCTGGCTTCGGTATAGTTGTGAATGACGACGACTAACCAAATAGTGAGCCGCATCGACGAGTAGATCGTTTCATGTTGCAGATCGGCACCGATTCTGCGGATAGTCGAAACGAGAAAAGCGAGAAGCAATCCGACGCCCGCGACGCCACCATTCAAGTAGGTTTCGAGATAGCCATCGTGAGCTTGAATAATATGGTAATTTTCCCATATGGCGGTCAGTCGCGTGCCAGCCCAGAAGGATTTGAAGCCGGGACCGAGGATGGGGCTGGTTTGATATTGGAGGACGATCGGCCAAACCTCCGTTCTTGATGTAAGTGTGGGGTCTCGGCCCACGAGTATCAGGAACTCTGATTTAAGGTCGATGAACGTATTGAGTCCGAAAAGGGCTATCAATCCAATGATGACAGAGAATCCCAGCCGCCGGATGTTGTGACGAAGGGACGGGAGTCTCAGGGCGATGAAGACGGCTAGGCCGAGAATGGTGCAAACGATCGATGTTGCGCTGTGTGACAAATAGAGAATGTAGATCGAAGCAATCAATATGGCAACGTCGAAGATGCAGACTAGCGTGAGTTTGCGCTGACGGCGCGAGCGAATGACTTCAATTAGATCCCATGTCACAAAAAGGACAGACGCTAACGCAAGCATTCCAAGAGAGTTTTTTTGGGGCGTTACTCCGACATTCATCAGCCCGCCGTCCCATTTAGAGTATAATCTGCCAAGATCGCTGAAGTAGCGGATCAGCAGGAGGGAAAATGGGATCAGGATGTAGGCGCATCTGACGAACACCATACGGAAGGCCGCTAAGGGATTAATCTCGGAGAGTAGGATCAGCACCATGATGATAGTGCCGGAGTCCTTTATCCAGCGCTTGAATGTGATCAGAGGATAGTCAGCCCAAATGACACTTACCCCCCAAAATAGCGTGAAGAGGGAAAGAGCCAGGTTCTGCCTTAGAAAGTCTCGAACGCTGACATGGCGTTTCAAGAGAATAAAAAAGCCTGCAAGGATTAGGAGCAGATAGAAATTTCGCTCCACTGGGTTTCCGGCATCATATGCTTCAGCCGATACGGCAACTTCGGAGCTGAGGTTGAACCAACTTGAAACGGGACGGGAGGCGCCGGATGCAACCCAGATGAGCACGATCCATAGGCCGAAAGAATTCGCCGAACTACTGTGCGAAGAAACGTACAAAAGAGCGATGACGACTCCTGTGCATAAGAGTAATGCAGAGCTTGAAGACATCGGGTTATTCCACCGTTGAGGTCAGAACCCTTCGCGGTGCACTGGGGCTATCGTGCCCGGAGGGCAGTCTCTCGTCGAGCGCGGACCACTATTACAGGGCGTCATAACCTGCTTGTCGAACTGGTGACAGTGCCTGGCCATACTCATCACTCATGAGGATGTCATATTCGACGGAATTTGCGGGATGTGTCATCAATTCCACGTTTGTCTCTTTCGCCAACGCGACGACTCGCTCCAGACGATCGAGCGATAGATTTTGTGACAGAGCGTAAAAACGATCGGTCAGGCGATGCCGCCGCGTCAGGTGATGGTCCACGGCGGCACGGTACCACCGGTTGAGGAAACTCTTTTCGCCGGGCTGGAAAGAGAAGCTCCTGCGAACCTTGGTCCCTTGAGGAAGGATGCGCTGGATCAGCATGTTGGTTGCGAGGTGCATGTGTTGATGGCCGTCGAGGTGGGAAGGCCGACGACGATACAGTCGCAGGAATTCTTCATGCTGTGCCTGGAATACGTAGCGGAATTGCGCGGTCAACAATGGATGGTAAAGCAACAGCGCGTATTTGCTGGCGGTCAAGAACCGGCAGACGCGTTCGTGGTAGTCCCGCAACTTAGGCGGGATCGAATCGAGGTAGAATCTCTCTGAAAGGTTGATGTGTAGGCCTACGTCGATGCCCGATGCCAGCGCCAGTTCTGCCGCCCGTTCCGAATCCGCCATGAATACCATCGCGCTAGTCGATGTAATTCGGCCTTGCGCGAAGCATGAAAGCGCACTGTCGGTCGCGGGTCGGGTTCGACCAAGATCATCTGCATTGACTATCAGCATACAAGCTTCGTCCCAGTTATCTGCAGATTCGTAGAATTGCCCAATGAGTTACCCATAGGCCTACGCGAGCTCGCGACCAACGGAGATAGAAGCTGATACATGTTCGCTCGGCCACTCAGGATTGATCGGTCAGATTGCGTTGAATCAATTCGAGGCTGAGCACTTTGTGGATTTCCTGTGTATAATTACGCTTGCCTGACGTATGTCCTTGAACCAATCGCTCAATGGAGCGATCCCGATACCAGGACCGCCCTAACGTGCGCGGGTCAAGCAGGATCTCTCGGACGTACGACGCCAGCTCACGGCGGTACCATGTCCGGAAGTGGTAGAATTTCTGACGTCCGAGGAACAGGCGCTCGGCCCAGCGCGGTAGGAGCGGGCCGGCCACCGCTGCGAATCGCTGGGGCATGCCATAGTCGGAAGCGTATTCGACTTTGGCCATGAACTCCTCGAATTGACGCCGCAGTGGTGTAACGAACGGGACCGGAGGATAAACCACGCCGCGATCGGTAGGGATCCGAAACAAACCGGGGCGACCTGCAGCAATAAGACGCAAAGACGGTTCAGCCGCAACCCGGAGGGATGCAGGTGCGCGAAAAACCAGGCTCACAATATCGTTATCCAGAAAAGGTGAGCGCATGGTGATTTGCGACTGTTCTACCGACAGCCGCGCGTGATGGTGCCATGGGACCTGCTTGAATGCGATGAATGCCAGCCGACTGGATTCTCGCTCGGTCAGGTAGGTCGTGGTTGCCTGATCGATTGCCTCTGCTAACTCGGGCGAGAAAAGATCCGAAGAAAGCCTTCCTGGGCCGAAAGCCACATTACTACGGATGATTTCGGAGCCGTAATTTCCGGTCAGGCGAATTGGGGCGATCTCCCGAGCCAGCCAATTAACGTAGAGTTCAACGGCACCGGTTACATCCATCTCACCGTCGGAGACCAAGATCGCTTTTTCCGCCAGCGACGGAAAATCCTTCAGAAACCGGTGATCAACTTGGATGACGTGATATGGCTGCCGACAGGCGGCGGCGACGCGCCGGCCAATCCGAAAATCGAGGCAATCGTGATAGGGGCCGTTGAAAGTGTAACAGGGCAGTTCGCCAGGCTTGCTGTCTGCCCAGGCCATGATCATGCGGCCGTCCAGCCCGCCCGTCAGCGACATCCCGATCGGCTGGGATGCCCGGAGGTATCGCTTGAGCACGCGGGGAAACGTGTCGCGAAGGTGTTCGTAGTACTCCTCCGCGCCCAGCGGAGGCTGACTCTCCCACGTGTTCGGTTTAAAATAGCAGCGCTTTTCCCGTTTGCCGTCGCGTGAAAAAGTCCACGCGGAGCCGCCCGGCAGGATTGAGATGCCCGAAAACAAGCTCCGGTTCTGCAGAACGCAGCCGCAGGAAAACCATTCTCCCAAGCCCTGCGGATCGAGCTGCCGAAGACCGGGCAGGACCTTCAGGAGGGGCTTTGCCTCCGAGGCAAAATAGAATCCATCGGGTGATTCGTGATAGTAGACCCGACCGAGGCCGTACCGGTCATTAAACAGAACGACCCTTTTATTCCGTAAATCAACAAGCACGCCGCTGAACGTTCCATTCAACCGATCAAGGAAATCGACACCGTGCTCCTCGTAGAGATGAACAAGATATTCCGCGTTACCGGGGGAGAACCGGTATCCTTTTGCGGCGAGCGCAGCGATCGCCGGTGGATCGCGGAACTCCTCGCCGGAAAATACCAGACAGACGTCCCGAGTTTCGTTCCAGATCGGTAGGCAATCGGCGAAAGAGTCCTTGTGGCAGACCCAGGCGAGGCCGACGCCGACCGACGACTCGATAAGCGTGCCGCCCGTCTCAAACGACTCGCACGTCATGCGCGCAAGCATTTGAGCGAGATTCGAGCGATCTTGCTCGCGCCAATCAAAGCGAATAATTCCGGCTATGCCTGGCACAGGAGCGAGGGGTCAGCGCAAAGTCGATCCGCTTGTATCGACGGTTTTTCGTAAGAGCGCTAGCAATTACGCAAAGTGGAGCGGGCGGGAGGAATTGAACACTCCATCTTCTGGTTGGACACCAGACACTCTATCGTTGAGCTACACCCGCAAAGGTGTTCGAAGAAAAGCGGTGGACGACCGTGTTCTATTCCGTCGTCACGGCACTCTGAGGTTCGAACAGGTGAAAATATTTCGCTCGCAGTTGCAACGCAAAATTCAGTAGCGGGCGCGGAAGCAGGCCTTTGATTCCATGGTGCGCCCGCAACGCCAGCGCTAGACGGCCCCGCAAGGACAGCGGGACATAGTATCGAGGGAAATCGAGCCGTTCGAAGCCGTTTCGCTTCTTGAATTCCGTGAGGAGGCTGGATTCGTTGGATCCGTACACGTACCGGCAGTACATGAGATGGGACATTCCCCGGGCCGCGCAGAGCTCGACCGCCTTGGCCAGCAATGCATTGGTCGTGCGTTTGTCCTGGTGGCGGATCATGGAAAGGATCTGCATCATACTGCCGATGTGACCGACATAAACGAGTTTGATGAAGCCGATCAGTTTCTCCTCGTGAAAGGCCCCGATGAAATTGCTTCGCTCCAGGTAGGTGGCGTTCTCCCGTTTCACCGTCTCGAAATCCTTGCCGTAATGCCAGAAGCGTCTTCCGAGCCTGATGGGAGCCTCATTGTATATGGATGTGATGCCGCGAATCAGCTCATCATCAAATGTCACCTCCCGGACCGCGACGCCTTTCTTCGCGGCAATCCGGACATTCCTCCGGACCGCCTGCGGCAACTTGTCCCACCAATTCTGATATGTGCTGATCGGCACCACCGCGGCGTTGTCCCACTCCATCGCGAAGGGATACCGCGGGCGGACGTCGGGTATCCGCTGGGTGAATGAGAAGAGGTCGGCTTTGAATCCGGTTTTCCTCAGGGACTCGATCAGCGCGGAGGGTTCGGGGAGGGCGGTGGGTTCAATCCATTCGTCGTCGTGGATCGTGGCCACACGGAGGAACCGGCCGCAGACGACGACGCGCGTCTCACCGAACTGAAAGCTCGGAACGCTAATGGCGCGTCCTTTGACGCTGATGGTATATGGGGCGTTTTCCATGACAGTCATGCTCAAGTGATCAATAGGACTGCGCGGGCGGCGATTGGGCGGTGTCGGGTCGCGAACGCGTTCCCGGCGACGCGGCTCACATCTGGCGTTCTTTATTGAGAATTCAGTATTGAATGGATACCGGTTTCAGAGCGGGAAGACGCATCCAT